>Ga0208693_1000731_pt1 | contig 25377 bp, 22 predicted proteins | sample AD_UKC071_MetaG_FD_184438 | JGI IMG/M metagenome (GOLD analysis project Ga0208693, IMG submission 184438) | Active sludge microbial communities of municipal wastewater-treating anaerobic digesters from USA - AD_UKC071_MetaG (SPAdes) (version 2) | ecosystem: Engineered > Bioreactor > Anaerobic >... | reverse complement strand
GTTGGATGTTCGAGATTGCCACGGCACTTCGTGCCTCGCAATGACACATATGATGGCTTTAGGTTACGTCATCGGCCGTTCCGGCACTACCGATGTTCGCTATCGCTCACGGCTAATGTTGCGAGGAGCGCAGCGACGTGGCGATCTATTTCACAGTGTTTTTCAATAGTCTGTAGCCTTATTTTAGGGATAAGGCTACTTTCTTTAATTCTGCATTTCCACTATCTACATCAAAGTACGTTGTTGGATTTCGATCCATACGTCCTGAGGACTTAAGCCTCTAGCGTCGATAACCGGTGCCTTGGTATCAATATCTTCCATTCCCATTAAGTTTTGGTCGGCACCGGATATTACAACCGCATCCACTCTCGTGTCCTTCACTCTTTCCACCGCTATAATCTGGCAACCTTGGGCGGCTAAAAAATCTCTAACCGGTGTTAAATTATCTTCCACAGCTATAACTCGTTCCATGCTTCACCTCCGGGGAAAATTATTGATGACAGAATTAGTATGTTACACGAACCACAAATCTAACCATTATCTTTTGATACATCCCAGTTCTAAATAATTCTGCCCATCCAAAGAGTAGTACTTCTTTTCTAAGGGAAGGTATATCTACAAGTAATGACGAAGTAGCTATAACATCCTTTTTTGCTGTTAAGGAGGAATTGAGATTGCAGATATCAGATAATGTAATGCTGCTGGGTAACGGACACTTCAATCACTATATTGTAGGCCGCACCCAGGCTGTTTTGCTGGAATGTGGCATGAGCGCTGGTATTCCTGCCTTTGTCCGCCAGTGGGCAAACCTAAATCCACAGCCTCAGCTGACCCATATCCTGGTACTGCACTCCCATTTTGATCATGTATGCGGACTACCTATATTTAGAAAAATGTTCCCCCAAGCACTGGTACTTGGCCATGCGGCTGCCGAAAAGCTACTCGTCAAGGAAAAGGTGCGTCAACTCATGCAAATGGGCGATCAGATGGTCAGCCAAGTGTATTTTGACGATCACCGAATCAGCGAAAAACCTGCTCCTCTGGATATGGACCTGTTAACAATTGATAAGGCGGTAAGGGAAGGGGATATTATTAATTTGGATTCTAACCTGAAGCTGCAAATTATTGAAACTCCAGGACACAGTTCCTGTTCCATATCTGTTTACTTGCCCCAGGAAGAAGTCATGTTTGTATCTGATGCTGCGGGAACCGCTATATCCGAAGAAATGATAGCACCGGTTTTCTTTCAGGACTACGATTTATACTTGGATAGCATTCGTAAGCTAATGAATTACCCAACCCGGGTTCTGGCCTTGGGGCATGGGCAGATTATTAGGGGATATGATCAGGTACAAAACTTTTACCAACGATCTTTGCAATCTGCTCAGGATGCTTTTGCAGCCATAAAAAATGAATTACTGGCAGGCATTAGCACAGAGGAGCTAACCCGAAAGTTTTATGATCAATACATGAAAGGCGGGCTAGCCGATTATCCTGTTGCAGTAATGCTTGCATCGGTGGGACAGCTTGTCAGCAACGTTGCCAAGCGGCTGTAATCCGTGTCTATTATTGCTGTGAAAACGGGTTCTTCTCAAGTGTCATCGCGAGGAGCGAAGCGACGTGGCGATCTCTATTTCGATCTATGTTAACAACGACTTGGCAGAAGTGTGAGCGGGATGCAGGAATATTAGCCAGCTCGCTCCGGGTCTCCTAGCCTGCAACACACCGGCTTACTTCGGTGCGAAGCGGACCGTTCGCAATTCGGCATCCATGCACTCAGTCCTCGCTGCTCGAAACATCCTGTTTCTCGCTCCGCTTCGCAGCCCTCAGTTTCGCCGTGTATTGGAACGGCTCGTCATACGTCACTCGCTCGGCTAATACTCCTTCCTAAGCCGTGCAACGATGTTTTCATTCATCGTGGAGAGATTGCTGTTGACAATTGTATATAATTCACCCTACCAGGATGGATGCTTCATCCAATATCTTAATGGATCTTACTTTTTTCAGATCATTCATTAATTGAAACAGGGCACCATCCTTTTGCTTGGCTTCAATCATAATATCAATATCTGTATTATAGTCACGTATCTGGTTGATAAAGGACATAAAAAACTCTACATCCACATAGTCGGCATGGGCCCGAATATTTTTTTTGTTGCGAGGACTGGAAACATGTACTTTAGGGGGAAATGGTTCCTGTTTCCAGGTGGATATAATATCCGCAAAATAATCACTTATATTATCACCTTGGTTATTGCACCAGTGATGGTGAATGTCCAAGACCATGGGAATATTCATTTGATAACATAGGTCCAGCACATCGGCAACAGTGAATATCTTATCATCATTCTCTAAAACAATCTGGCTCCTGATATCAGCCGGCATCAAGGCAAAATTTTCTTTAAATCTTTGCACTGATTCTTTTTTGTTCTTATAGCTGCCCCCTACATGTATAACCAGCTTGGCAGATGAATCCATTTTCATAGCCTGAAATATTTGATGATGGTATTCCAGATCCCTCAGGGAAGCAGCTATTACTTCATCACGAGGAGAATTAAGTAAAGTGTAATGGTCGGGGTGGGCACTGAGCCTGAATCCGTTTTTACGTGCATATTCGCCTAAAGAGGCCAATTGCTCTTGAAGTTGGTCATACCAGTTCCAATCTTCAGCCAGAGGGTGAGTGGCTAATGGAATCAGCTTGGAGGTTAGGCGAAACACTTTTACATCGTGAGCTTGATTATGCAAAAACAAGCGCATAGTATTATGCAGGTTTTCCCGTGCCAGGGATAACAAACGGCTGTACCTTGCTTCTTGCGAATCGATTTTAACAAGATTGCTAGCGGTAACAGTTTTGGAAGGGGAGCAGTCTTGTAACATAGACGACATGGCCACATATCCCAGACGAACTTTCAAAGAACCTCACCTCTGTAAAAACTAAAAACCATAATAAAAGACCGCCATATTACAATAATGACGGTCATAAATTATGCAGCCAGTTAACTAAAAATCCTGGCTTCAACTTGATTGGACTTACCTTTGACATGCTGTAATTTATTTATTGCCGGTCCCTCAATAATTTCACCTTCGTAGGTGAACCGTGAACCATGGCAGGGACAATCCCATGACTTTTCCGCATCGTTCCAGTTTACTTCACAGCCCAGATGGGTACAGGTGGTATCCACCATATGCAAAACACCATCTGCATCCCGGTAAGCTCCAATTCTCTGCCCTTCGATGTCGATTACCCGTGCTTCACCTTTTTTAATATCTGCATCCGCTTCGCCCCGTTCCAGTTTACCGGTTATATACTTTTCGGCTACACTTAAGTTTATGCCTACAAAAGTCTTTAAAGCTGAGCCGGAAGTGATAAAACGGGAGGGATTATAAACCTGGGCCCAGGGATTATCCCCGGTGGTGATCAGGTCACTGATAATTTTGGCTGAAGCTATGCCATTAGTCATGCCCCATTTACCAAAACCGGTAGCCACATAAATATTGGGACTGCGGGAGGTAAGATTTCCTACATAAGGCACACCGTCAGTGGTCACACAATCATGGGTGGACCAACGATAATATATTTTTTCCACTTGATAATATTGATTGGCGAAATCGATGAGATTTTTGTAATGCTTGTTGGTATCAGTACCGTGACCGGTTTTGTGATGTTCACCCCCAAATAATATCAAGCGTCCGTATTGTGAAGGAGTATAGCGCAGCGAACGTCCCGGATCCTCAGCGGATATGAAGTGAGCCTCCGGAAATTCTTCTGCTATGGTGGCAGCCACTACATAGGATCTTTCCAGATAGATACGGGAAAAATAGAATCCCCCTCCATCAAAAAAGGGAAAATGAGAAGCAATCACTACATGGGAGGCTTTCACCTTTTTCCCTGTTTCAGTGACAACAGTCAATGGATTACCTTCTTGTATATTTACAGCTTTGGTATTTTCAAAAATATGACTTTCCCGGTCAGGAATACGACGCGCCAATTCTTTCAAGAATTTCAGACAGTGAAACTGGGCTTGATTATCGAACCGCATGGCTGCTTTTACCCGAAAAGGCAGGGGAATATCCTGCTGAAATGAAGCTTTCAGGCCTAAGATTCGCGCTATTTCTACCTCATCTTCTATTTGTTTAATATACTGATCAGATTCAGTAAAAGTATAAGCCGGCAGCCGGGTGAAGTCACAGTCTATATTTTGCTCCTTACTTATTTGTTCTACCAGATCTATGGCATAGTTATTAGCATCAGCATATTGCTGAGCCAATTCTGCACTCATCTGCTTTTTGATTTTAGAGTAGATAATGGCATGCTGGGAAGTAAGCTTTGACGTGGTGTGGGCGGTAGTACCTTGGAGAATACGATCGGCATCAAGTACTGCCACTGACACTCCAGCCTCTTTTAACAAATAGGCTGTAGTAATGCCTGCAATTCCTCCACCAATAATAGCGGTGTCGACTGCTATATCCTCATCCAAAGTAGGATAATCGGTTCCTGATGTGGAATCCATCCAAAATGAGCTGGGCACTTCGGGAAGCATATCGATTGTATCCATACATTCACCTCTTCATGTTATTTGCTATTAGCATTTACATCCGAACATTATTTTATAGAATTTATTAACTGGTATATGATTAAGAAAAAATGTTTTTCTTTTTGAAAGTACCGCCAGTCAGATGCGTATCATTTAAGAGAAAATTTTATGGAGGTTAGAATATGTTGAAACGCTTCGCAGCTATAATTGCAGCTATTTCTTTTCTGTTTTTTATGCCTTCGCAGGTAATAGCCAGCTCTGATCTAATCTTTAGTGATACCAAAGATCACTGGGCACAGTCGTATATTGCCAAGGCAGCCCAGCAAAATTTGATGCAGGGAATAGGAAAAAATGAGCAGGGTGATATAATATTTGCCCCCAACGAGTTGGTTTCTCGCTCCCAGGCAGCGGCAGTTTTGGAGAGAGCTTTCGGATTTGATTATGATGAACAGCAATTTGCTCAAAAGCCGGTAGTTTTAGATTATTTCCAGGATGTAGGGGAACAGTCCTGGTATGCCAATGCAGTTCTTCTATGCACAATAAATGAAATTTTCCCGTTTAAGGGAGATCATTTCTTCCCCGACCGAACCATTACCCGGTTGGAAATGGCTCAGGCTATCCAGAGCTCCTTTACAGCTCAGAATATAAATGTAGTCATGATAATGCTAATGCCTGATTTCAACGATACCAAAAACCTAAGCAATGAAGAGATGAATGCAGTGGTTTTTGTTCACAATACCGGAATCATGAAAGGCAATGACGGGAATTTTCGTCCCTATGACAACCTGACTCGTGCAGAATTAGCCCGGGTTATTACCGCTTGTAAAGAGCTTATCGATCTTAATACCCAACCAGATTCCTCTCAGGCTCAAGCATCCTTAAGTCTGGAAAAGAAAATCCTAAAAGAGCAGCAGGAAAACATGACGGTAGATTTGGAACTGCCATTGATAGTGGGCATGGCTGATGGAACACTGCAGGATGAAATTAACTCCCGGTGGGAAAAGGAAGCAGCAGACTTCCGGCAGGAAGTAGCTTCCACTTTGGAGGAATATGTAAACGGTGCCCAAACCTATGGCTATCCGGTTCGTAATTACGAGGCTGTTTCCCGTGTTCAGAAAAGTTTTCTCAGCGATGGTTTTTTGAGCTTGTACATCGACTATTATAGCTATACCGGGGGAGCCCATGGCTTTACCGACCGCCGGGCTTACAATATAGACCTGACTACCGGCCGGGAACTAAGGTTAAGTGATCTGTTCGCACCGGATTTTAATTACATTTCTATAATAAACGAGGAGATAAAAAAGCAAATCCAGGCTGGTGATGAGATCTTTTTTGATGGGGAATTGGGTTTCCAGAGCATCACCGAAAACCAACCCTTTTATATAGAAGAAGGTAATCTGGTGATTTATTTTGGGCTCTATGAAATAGCTCCTTATGCTGCCGGGATACAGGAGTTCAGATTTCCCCTGGATCGTTTCGGTAACAACCTGATTGCCGGGTTATTTTAATTATTTAGTTGTTCCCAGGAAGAGAAAAGGCTGCCCCTTGTCCGCTGGCGGATGGGGGACAGCCTTTTTGTTTATCCATCCTGTATCAGAGCTATCTTTCCTGAAACTGCGGCTTGCGTTTTTCAAAGAAAGCCCTGATTGCTTCGTTCTGATCTTCCGTGCCACAGCAGAATATAGATTGGATTTGTTCCAAAATCAGGCCTCCCGCTATGCTACTGTCCATCGAAGCATTAATAGCCTTTTTGGCAAACCTTACTGCCCAGGGCGGATTGTTAAGGATTCTTTTGGCCAGCTTTTCAGCTCGTTCTATCAGTTGATCCCTGGGTACAACTATTTCTACCAATCCGATTTCTTTAGCTTCATGGGCATCAATTTCATCACAGGCTATAATGAGACGCTTGGCCTGACCAGGACCTACCAGGCGCGGCAGCCTTTGACTTCCCCCCATATCCGGAGACAGGCCAAATCTCACTTCTGGAATAGAAAAACGGGCATCTTCCGAGGCTACCCTGATATCGCAGGCTATAATCATTTCAAAAGCTGCCCCGTAGCAAACACCATGTACTGCCGCAATTACTATAGGATTCATGTCCTGCCAGCGTGAATTAAGACGCTGCAGCCAGTGAATATTATCTGCCACCCATCGGGAGTCAACTGTTTCCAGGTCATGCAGATTAATCCCGGCACTGAAATGATCACCATCGGCTTTAATAATTACTACGCGTATATCACGGTTAGCTTCAATTTCATCCTGTACCAATACAATCTCTTTCCAGGGTCCCAGGCCCAAGGTGTTTAAGCGATCAGGCCGCTTTAGGGTTACATAAGCCAGGGGACCTTGTACTTCAAGATTAAAATATTCAAAGTCCGGCATACTCTTCACTCCTTTCTTAGAATATTATAATCCATAATATTCTAATCGCGAAGTATCAATCAGCCGGATAGACTTTCGTCCCATCCTCTTCCACAAATCTGTTTATACTATAGGCTGGCCGGCTTTAATACGTTTTCCCATTTCGTCAGCAGTCAAAATAGCATCATATACTAGTTCCTCAGTAATGGGAAAACCATGATTATAGATGATGGCTTTGGGTTGGCAAGACACAGCAACAGCTTCTCTAAGACGTTTTTCGCCGATATTATCTATCTTTAGATCAGCAAGTGTAACCGGCAAACCCACTTTATAGCTAAACTCATATACCTGTTGGATTAGCTCCTTGGGCCTGCCCTCCAATACCATTTGAACCAGAGCAAGAAAACCGATTTTTTCGCCATGATAAAAACCATGGCATTCTTCCAGAATATTTAATCCGTCTTGGAGTGAATGAGCTGCAGCCACCCCTCCACTCTCAAAACCGATACCGCTTAACAGAATATTAGCCTCAACTACTTTCTCCAAAGCAGGTGTTACTGCCTGACGTTCATTGGCTATTTTAGCCTGCAGACCATATTCCATTAGTATATCAAAGCATAGCCTGGCCAAAGCCATAGCAGCAGATGTGCTTTGTCCCCGCGCGGGATTACGGGCACCTGATTGATACGCAGCATCAGCTTCCAGCCAAGTTGCCAGAGCATCACCCATCCCGGCTACCAGCATTCTAACCGGTGCCCTTGCTATTATATTGGTATCAACTAATACTAAATCCGGGTTAGTAGGGGGAATAAAAAACTTTTCGATAGTGCCGTCTTCTTTATATACTACTGACATGGCACTACAGGGAGCATCACTGGATGCTATGGTAGGAACAATAACGGTACGAGCTTTTACTGCCGCGGCAACAGCTTTGGCAGTATCAATGGCTTTACCGCCTCCGCTGGCAATTATCACATCACAGTCGGTTTCCCTGGCAAGCTTAGACAAGCGATCAATTTCCGCAAAGCTGCATTCGCCGGCGAAGACTTCTTCCACCTGGCTGATACCATTCTCTTCAAAACTTTTTTCCCGCCCCTTTCTAGTTGTGGCCAGGCCTGTTTTACCTCCTATGACCAGGGCTTTCTTGCCAAGTTTTTTAACATGACGTCCAATCTCAAAAATAGCTCCTTGTCCCTGTACATAACGACCGGGGGCAACCATCACTTTTACATTTCCTGCCATAATTGTTCCTCCTTAATTTATTGTTTTCACTGTTGCAGATATTGGGTGAGATAATGACATACTTTATTATTCTACTCAATAAGTAGGCTTATTTATAGATGTGCTATCGATAACTAGCCATAAACAGGGTGAAATCCTCCATATAATTGTATATGTCTGGTAATTTTTCAGTTGCTAATATGGTATGCTAAAAAAAATACCGTTCAGGAGATAGAAGGGATGAATAAGCGATCACGAAATAAACCGGTTTACAAGAAGATTAGAGTAGGAACATCTCACTTTCTCAGAGGTGGTGCTGGAGTTCATAAGGATAAAAAGAAGGAATTACAGAAAAGATTATGTCGTATCAAAACCATGCAAGATGAGTAAGTGGTCCTAATAACCGGATAATACGAATAATTAATTGGGAGGGAAAATTATGAGTAAAGATTTGGTAACAGTGGAAAGACAGGGACGTGTACTGTTGATCGGCCTGAATCGTCCTGAGAAAAGGAATGCTTTGAGCTTGGATATGTACTGGGAACTGGCCAAAGCCTATGGCGAGTTAGATAAAAACCCTGAACTTTTCTGTGGTCTGCTGTTTGCCCATGGGGACCACTTCACGGCCGGACTTGACCTGGTAGAATGGACAGGGGTTTTCGCTGAAGGTAAAATGCCTGATCTTCCGGAAGGTATGATTGACATTTTTGGTCTGGATGAGGACCGCCGTTTGAGCAAACCGCTGGTTATGGCTGTACAGGGCATTTGTTATACCATAGGCTTTGAGATGCTGTTGTGTACTGATGTCAGAATAGCAGCATCAGATCTGCGCCTGGCCCAGATTGAAGTAAAAAGAGGTATTTATCCGGTAGGAGGAGCAACTGTGCGCATGTACCAGGAGTTAGGCTGGGGAAATGCTATGCGCTATTTGCTTACCGGTGATGAGATCACTGCAGCAGAAGCTTATCGTCTTGGTTTGGTACAAGAAGTTGTTGAACCTGGCCAGCAATTCGACCGTGCCTTGGAAATTGCTAACCGTATTGCCAAACAAGCTCCTTTGGGAGTACAGGCAGCATTGCGGTCAGCACGTATGGCCCGGGTAGACGGAACTAGAGCTGCCCTGGCTAGATTAATGCCTGATATTGCTCCTATTATGAAAAGCGAAGATGCAGCTGAAGGAGTACGGGCATTTATAGAACGGCGGGAAGCTGATTTTAAGGGTCGTTAATATTCTTCTCTCTGCTAAATCGCTGTAATAATGTAGCAAGGAGAGCGTCTATGATAGCTCAGCAAAAATTTAGGGAGCGAACAGTCGCTCCCTAATCTGGTCTATTGGCCTAATAACTATTCTTTTCTAGATAATCTTCGCTTTTTAATAGCACGGTACAGACCGTATCCTATTACAAACAGAATCAGATAGGGGAGAATTACAAAGAAGGTTATTACTAACCAGTTAAATAGTTGCAACATGAAGTTAATGCTTTTTATAAAAGCAGCTTTGGCTTTAGATAAGGTCCCCTGAGGGGTGGTTACCTCATTGTATGCTGTCTGCAGATGAACATTAAACTGGGCGTAGGTAACTTGATTTTGCAGCACATTCATGCGGGCCTGCAGTGATTCACGCTGCTGTCGAACCTGGGCAATTTCTCGTTCAATTGCTAGCAAATCCTGAATAGTTGCCGATTCATCATCCATGAATGACAGCATCCTTTCTTCTTCCTTTTGCAGTACTTTGAGACGCGCTTCGGTATCATAGTATTCACTGGTTACATCCTCAGTGTACATATTTTGGCTTTTAACAGTTCCCAGTGATTCCAAATAGGCGGACATATCTTGCATTCGGTCCTGGGGTACCTTAATAACCAGGCGGGCACGAGTTGATTCACCGTTGTCGGCTGAGATGCTGCTCTCAACCAAATATCCGTTCAAGTTATTAGTCTCTTCTACAATATTACTGACAGCCTGTTGAGAATCTGATACTAACAGCGTAAAATCCAGAGTATGAATAAGCTTAGTTCCCAGGGCTACCTCTGCACCATCATACTGTTCTGTAACACCATCATTAAATAGTTCTGCTTCAGGAGAAACTTTACTCTGGCCGGTTTCTACTACAGAATCCATACTTTTTGAAGCAGCACAGCCGCTAAGTGTATAGATAAGAATTGTGATCAGCAGAAATAAAATGACTTTACGCAGGTTCGAACTCATATTAAAATTGAAACCTCCCTCTCTTTGCTTTTGATACGATGACCAAAGTGAATACCTTGCATATTTTGCTGCAATTTTAGCCATTACTTTTAATTATTGGAGATGTGCTAGTGTCAGAGTAAGTGTTGAAAACTAAACTTGAGCCGGAAACGGCACACTAGGGAAAGGAAACGGTAAATGATGACGATAATCTTATATATTCTAATTTCGGCAGCCAGCTTAATTATCCTTTTCATACTGGCTTCTTGTGTTGTTTCTCGTCAGTTTCATAACTTTGTGGATCGAGAAATCAAGGAAGTACTTCAGCAGGACCTCACTCCGAATAGGCAATTAACTGCTGAAGACTTAGAAGGCCTTCCGGAGTGTGTTCAGCTTTGGCTGCGCAACTCACAAGTAGTTGACCGGGAAATGATACATAGAGCTCGAGTTAGACAAACGGGTAGGATGAAAACTTCTCCTGAAGGTAGATGGATGCCATTTGAAGCAGACTATTATTATAATGTGGATCAGCCTGGTTTTGTTTGGTATGCGAGAGTAAGATTCGCTCCGGGAGTAAGATTACTGGCCAGGGATAAGTATTTCAATGGAATTGGCAGTATGCTCATAAAACTATTAGGAATTTTCCCGGTAGTCAACATAAATGGCGGGGTGGGGATAAACCAAGGCTCCTTACTGCGTTATTTAGCCGAGATGGTTTGGTTTCCTTCGGCAGCAGTTAGTTCTGAAATCCACTGGGAAGCTATCGATTCTTATACTGCTAGAGCCACCTTGAAACACAATGGAATCACTGGCTCAGGAGTGTTCCGGTTTAACGAGCAAGGGGAGGTGGTGGAGTTCAGTGCCACTCGCCCTCGCGCCGTGGGAGATCACTTTGAAATGACTCCCTGGTGCATACCTATAACCGAACATCAGTTTTTTGACGGCTTACGGGTTCCTTCTAAAGGAGAGGTGATTTGGAAACTGGAAAACGGCGACTTTTCCTGGTTTCAATTCCAGGTACAGGAAGCAGAATACAACTTTTGACCTTGATATATAGGATACAGGGCCTCACTTCCTAACCGGTAGTGAGGCCCTATTCATTATACATACTTTCTAATAATGTCGTCCGGGTTACCGTATATAAAATCTATGATAGGAATTTGGATTAGAGTATAGGCACCAGGCTGTTGTTTTAGGCTGGCTCGAGCTGAAGCTGCCATAATCTGAGCAGTCAATGCCGGGTTATTAATGCTCATGTTAAATTGCATTCTTTGATTGTGGGTATTTCCAGAACTTCCTTTGTGTTCAATTACTACACCATGTCCCATATCTGTTAACTGCTGCACATCCTCAACTTGCTGAACATGTGTTTCATCATTTATAAAATAAGGGTCATTCTTTATAGCCCTTTCAATTTCTTTGAAATCAACCCCTGGTTTTAATTGAACATAGACCATACGCCGGTGAATGCCAGTGCCTAAGGGAATGGTCATAGAAAGGGCTTTTTCCACTCCCGCAATAGCATTGACAGCAACTGAGTGTCCCATGCTCATTCCGGGGCCAAAATTGGTATAAGTAATCCCATGAGGAGCCATAAATTTAAACATGCAGCGTATTATAGAGTCAGTACCGGGGTCCCAGCCTGCGGAAACCACTGCCACAGATTTATGGGCTTTGGCTATTTGATCAAGTTCCAGGCGTAGGTCGGCCAGCTTATTGTGAATATCATAACTGTCGACAGTGTTGATTCCCGCAGCAAGAATCTCTTTAGCTAACTCTGGTACTGATCGGGTAGGTGTACACAACAAGGCTACCTGTACTCCTGGCAGTTGGTCAATAGATGACACCACTTTAATTTCGCTGAGTTCATCTGGTTGCTTGCTGTGCAAAGATTCTTTACGACGTACTATTCCAACCAACTCCATATCAGGAGCAGACTGCACCGTCTCCACAGCATAGCGTCCGATATTGCCATAACCAACAATAGCTATTTTAATCTTCTCTTCCATATAAACCTCCGATTTTGCATTTGATTACAATAGATAGGGTAAACAAGGTTGTAAAGCAAATCAAGGCCGTCCGTTGGAATGTACTGTATACAATCTTATCAGATACTAATTGTTTTATTGGCGTCTTATCTTATTGGCATAGTTAACCACGCCATGCCGCCCTAGAAATCGCAAAAACATTAAATTTGTTTATGATATAGTCTATTGTTTAATGTTTTTCAATCATGTGCTTGTGCGATTTTTATATAAATTTTTCCATAACTTTCTCAATCTGCTAATGGTTCATGTCAACTTTTTTCATTAAATAGGATATTTATTTCAATCTAAGCAAAAGTTCGATATCTAATCTGATGCTTATTAATATGAAAACCGCAGTAGTGTATAGGACATTGTGGCAATCTGAGCAGTCTGTCAACATCCCAATAACCATGGGAATTTGCGATTCTTGTGGTTAGATTAAGGGGGCGATTAAACCACTTGGTTCCTAGGTGAACCCTGTAAAAATCCCTGGATGTTCAATGCTATTTCGTGAATTAGGCGGTGGCGGGCTTCTTGGCTTGCCCAGGCAATATGCGGTGTTATCAAAAGCTTTTCGGGGTTATTTATCTTCAATAGGGGGTTGTCCCTATTTATAGGCTCGCTTTCTAAAACGTCCAGTCCAGCTCCACCAATCAGGTTTTCATTTAATGCCCGGGCTAGATCTTTTTCATTTATAATTCCACCTCGCCCCAGGTTCAAAATTATAGCATGAGGTTTCATAAGCTTAATGTTTTCATAAGTTATCAAATTCAGAGTATTTTGGTTAAGGGGGGCGTGAATTGAAATTATATCAGATCTCTGCAAAAGTTCGGCTAAATCTACTCGCTCGTACTCGTTATTGATATTGTGCCCGCTGGTGGAATAGTATATGACCCGGCATCCAAAAGCCTGAGCTAAACCAGCCACACTTTTACCGATGGTTCCCAGACCGACGATCCCCCAGGTCTTCCCATGTATTTCCCAAAAGGGCCGTTCCAAATGGGTAAATATGTTACTTTCGGCATACTGGTTAGTTTTTACATAGTGATCATAGTAAGCTGGAGATTCCAAAAGATAAAACAGCATGGTAAAAGTATGTTGTACCACACTGCGGGTGGAGTATCCGGCAACATTACACACCATAATTTTCTGCTGGCGAGCATACTCAAGGTCAATATTGTTCGTTCCAGTAGCTGACACACATATTAAGCGAACAGTGGGAGCGCTGGCTAAGTTGTTGGCATCCAAAATCACTTTATTGGTAATTACAATATCGCATCCCTTGATTCGTTCTACTACCTTATCCGGCGGGGTTACTGAATACACCGATACGGAACCCAATTGTTCAAGTTCCTCAAAATCAATATCTTCACCTAGTGTTTTAGCATCCAATATACATATTTTCACTTTGAACCAACACCTTTTCTGACGTATTGCACATTTAGTAATTGGTTAAGCCTTCTAAAAGACGGTTTTATGAAAGAGAGGGGATTAATTATGTTGCGGATAGAGGAGAGCAAAATCAACCGATACCCGGTTTCTTCCCAAATGTTTAGCACGATAAAGTGCTTTATCTGCATGTTCCAAAAGATCATCAGGGCTAAGGGCAGGGCTGGGAATTAGACTGGCTACTCCTAAGCTAATGGTAATCTTACCATGAAGGCTGGACTGCTTATGGGGAATATCCAGCATTTCTACCCGGCGCCGCAGGTTTTCTGCTAAACTGGCTGCTCCGTCCAGCGTTGTCTCAGGCAGTAATACTACGAACTCTTCGCCCCCAAAACGAGCTACCACATCAGCTGGTCTTCGTGCTCCCTTGTGCAGACAAACTGCTACTTTTCGTAAGCATTCGTCTCCGTTCAAATGTCCATAGGTATCGTTATAAGCTTTAAAATTGTCAATATCAAAAGTCTCAAGTGATAAAGGTTTTGAACTGCGCATAGCCCGGCGCCACTCTATATCTAAATGTTCATTAAAATAGCGGCGATTCGGGATACCTGTCAAACCATCCCGGGTACTTTGTTCTTCCAACTGTCGATTCAGTTTAAACTTTTGATTCATGACAAGATTCGTAACTATGAAAGCAAGGAAGACACTGATTAAAACCACTGAAATACTTATGAGAGCAGCTTCTGTTTTATTATAACTTCCGGCTATTCCAGGATGTTGGGGAAGTAAGCCGTTTACTTCCATTAATACCGTAACAATGTACATAATCACACCCAATACAGCCGTGAGTAAAGCAGTATAATAATCCATACCTATCCGATAAATAATTACAACGGTGATCATGAGCAAAACCACAGGAAATGCTAAAAATCCGCCCCATAGCCAGAGCATCTGGATAATAGCCAGTTCAAGCAATAATGTAAGGTAGTTAATTCGTTCTACCAGCCGGGACCACTTGGTCAAGTAATTCACTGTACAATTAGCTATTAGATAGGCAACAATTGTTATCGCAATCAAATTAAATAGCCAAGATTCAATGTGAACCGGCCATTTGCGGATGGGAAAGTAGACTAGATAGGTATAGATGAACACGCACATCAAGGGAAAGACAAAAACCAAACGTATTCGGGAGGCTAGTATTAATTGACGGGTGTCAAGACGTCCCCCGTCCCGGGAAGTGAATAAATCATCAAACAATTCTTTTATAGCATTGTTACCAGATGATTTCATTTCCATCTTCCGTACTCCTAAAGGCTGTTTTTTACCTAGCTTTTAGATTTGGTCAAGGTTACCATTTAACACCATTATATCTTATTGTTAGCATATGCAATACCATATTATCTCTAGCGCTGAAACAGCCTATCAGCTGAGGGTTTCTTAATTCAATTATCGGTAATGCTAACCTATCACTATATACTGGTTAAGAATCAGGGTTACTCTAACTCAATACAAGAATTCTGCCGTTTCCTTATATATTTGGCTATTTCCTGTTGATTTTGGGTGTGTTAGCAAACGACGGTATATTGTATAATGTATACAAAGATAAAGATCGTTATTTATATCATAACGATTGTCTGTCCCGTATCCAGCTGGTGTGTGATAGTAGAGCATAATGACCAAAAGGGGGTGGGCGCATGACCAACACCATGACCCGTTATCAGAAGCAAGTCCGTGCCGAGATGCAAAGAATGATTGCTAACACCCGCTGTAAAATCTGTCATGAACCAATAGGGCAAAAAGACCATGTATGCTTTGAAGAACGTTATTTTCACACTAATTGTCTCAGACAGCCTTGTAATGATCAACGCTTAGTATCCAGTCAGCGTTAACCTTAGCCTCACATCATATAATTGCCCATAATACAATAGTCAATTTTCTATCTCTCCGGATAAACTGCCGGAGAGATATTTTTTATTGCGATTCTACTTGACTGTTACCAGGTTCTTCCATGATATAGATTTCTCCTTTGCTATCAGTTACTGATCAGTCGGAGATGTAACTGAAATACTAACCTAGAATAGAAGCCCCATTATAAATTGAGTTTGGCCAAGAGTTGATCTATCCCAGTGAACTGGACAAGAACAGTGGTAATAATTTCTCTTTCTTAACTGGGTATTGTTGTTGCAGTAACACCGGCAGAACTGATAAAATTTCTACGTAATTACTCATGAACTTGGATTAATGCTTAGCATTCAACTTAAACGGAGTATTAGCAATAAAATTATATAGATTTGTATGTTATTTGCTTACATTGTGGTTCATCGTTTTTAGTGCCAGCCCAGTAGCAGCTGACAACAATTCATCTTCTGACTTAGAACCGCAAACCAACGGTAAAGCTGTTGTTTTAATGGATGCTCATTCGGGCCGGGTATTATATGAACGCAACTGCCATGAACAGCTTCCTCCGGCCAGTCTCACCAAGATAATGACCGGATTTTTAGTTGCGGAGAATGGCCACCTTGATCAAAGGGTAACAGTAAGTGAACATGCCGCCGAAACTCCCGAATCCACTGTCTATCTTGAGCCTGGCGAAGTATTAACCCGGATGGAATTGCTCTATGCAGCTATGCTACCTTCAGCCAATGATGCCTGTGTAGCTTTGGCAGAAAGCGTTGCTGGCAGTGAAGCCGCATTCTTGACCATGATGAATCAGAAGGCGGGTGAACTGGGATTGAAAAACACACACTTTGTCAATCCCCACGGCCTGCATGATGATAATCACTATAGCTCCGCTTATGATATGGCCCTATTAGCCAAACATGCTTTGAACAATCCCGTTTTTGCTGAAGTAGTCAGTACCAAGAGAAAAATAATTCCCTGGGATAGCAGACCTGAAGAGGATCGTGTCCTGTTGAACCAAAACCGCCTTCTCTACCGTTACGATGATGCGGTGGGAGTAAAAACAGGTTATACCAAACAGGCTGGTAACTGTGTAGTGGGAGCAGCCAAAAGGGGCGATATGTTCTTAGTGGCTGTTTCCATGAATTCTCCTACTGTCTATGAAGACTTAGAGCACTTATTTGAATTCGGATTCAGCCATTATCATATGATCTGTATGGGAAAGTCCTATGAAATATCTCGGGAGGTATCTGTCAATAATGGCGATACCCGAACAGTGACCGCTATACCCAAGGATGATGTCCAGATTGCAGTCACTGATGAAGAAGTACCCTATTTAGTTTACCGCCTGGAGGTTAAACCTGAAGTTTTTGCTCCGGTCATGGCAGGGGATAGGCTAGGAACCTGTATATTATACCTAAAGGGAGAGCAAGTTGGCAGTATTGATTTGATAGCTCAGAACAAGATAAGCCTTAAGCATAGCGCAGCCATTCCTTTTTCATCCTCTTCTAAAATCATTTCTTCAAAGTGGTTCTTCATTCCGGCAAGCTTAGTGGTATTGATACTCTTATTTAGAAAAAGTACTAAACTGCAGAATGGTTTAAAACGGCTAATTCTATTGTTGCTGCGTAAAAGAATTCCCAGTCAGTACAGAAGGCATCATTATTAATTGCTTCATATCTTCCTTTGCTTTTATCGAGGATGAAAAAACCCGAGCAGCAGCGCTGCCCGGGTTAAATATTTTTTGCAATCGATGGTATGAATGTAGCAAAATCAGTATTTAGTTATACAGCTATGCATAGGGATGATAACCATTTTGACTCAGATATTTACCGATAACCATTCTCTGCACTTGGACAGTTCCTTCAAATATCTGCATTATTTTAGCATCACGCATGTATTTCTCAACCGGATATTCTTTAACAAAACCATATCCACCAAAAATCTGAACTGCATCGGTAGAAACCTTCATAGCTGTATCAGCAGCATACATCTTAGCCATATTGGAGACAATCTTGAAGGGCAGGTCATTATCCTGCAGCCAAGCAGCCTTCTGATATAGCAAGCGAGCTGTCTCAACGGCTGTAGCCATATCAGCTAGCATGAAGGAAATAGCCTGGAAAGACGAAATCGGTTTGCCAAATTGCTGTCTTTCATTAGCGTAATTGAGGGCAGCATTTAAGGCAGCGTGGGCTATACCGGTTGCCATAGCAGCGATGGCTGTACGTGATAAATCCAGGGTCTCCATTAGAATAGGAGTGCCAGCACCTTCACCGCCCAGCATCATCCAACCAGGTACCCTCACATCTTCAAAGATAACCTGGGTGGTACTTGAACTTCTAATTCCCATTTTATCTTCTTCGGGACCTATAGTAATACCAGGAGTATCTCTGTCAACCATAAGGCAGCAGATACCCTTATTTTTTAGACTTTTGTCCAATGTGGCGAAGACTGTAAATTGTTTAGCATGACCGCCATTGGTAATAAACTGTTTAGTACCATTAATTATATAGTCAGTGCCGTCTTTTACACATTTTGTGGATAATCCCAGGGCATCCGAACCAGCACCAGGCTCAGTCAGGCAGAAACCACAGGTGGCACCTTCCAGCATCCGTCCGTACCACCATTTTTTCTGTTCATCATTGGCACCAACCCAAATTGGATCTGAAGCCAGCAGGGTAGAAGCGATCATGGTGGTAGCTAATCCCGCATCACCGTAGGCGATTTCCTCACAAACCAAGTATTTAGACAGCCAGTCCAGACCATCTCCGCCGTATTCAGCCGGAACCCCAATGGTCATTAGACCAAGTTCCTGCATTTTTTTGATGGTATCGTAAGGAACAATATGGTTCTTATCCCACTCACCAGCATAGGGTGCGACTTCATTGGCCGCAAAGTCAGCTGCCATCTGTCTTATCATTTCTTGTTCTTCAGTTAACCTAAAATCCATTTCAAAACCCCCTATATCTAATTATGTTAATATACTATGCATATGCAGAATGGATACAGTAAAAGAATTCAGTCTGCTCAAATTAAATATCGCGAGTCCATAGAGAAGCCAGGGCTGGGCCAGTTCCTACACAAAGTGATGCACCGCCGAAGGTTTTATTCTGTCTCTGCAGTTCATATATCATAGTTACAATAATGCGCAGAGCAGTACATCCTACTGGATGACCCAGAGCAATTCCGGAGCCGTGGAGGTTGGTTCTACTCATGTCTATTTCAATTCCGCAATCTTCTTTGAGTTTGCGACCAACGCCCAGGAATTGTGCAGCAAAAGCTTCATTTATTTCCCAATAATCAATATCTTCATATTTCATATTGGCTAACTTCAAAGCTTTGGGAATCGCTACTGCCGGGCCTAATCCCATCACTTCCGGAGCCACACCTTCAGCGACAATGTTGATCATTTTTACCATAGGTGTTACGCCCAGTTCTTTAGCCTTATTCTTGGACATTACTACCACAGCCGCTGCTGCATCGTTGATACCGGAAGCATTGGCAGCTGTTACTACACCGCCTTTCTTAAAGGCTGGCGGCAATTTGGCCATTTTCTCTAAGTTAGTGTCTCTAAGTGGGTGTTCATCGGTGTCAAAAACAGTTACTCCTTTTTTGGTCTTAATTTCTACAGGCACGATTTCCTCTTTGAAAATACCTTCATCTATTGATTTAGTAGCCCGCTGGTGACTCATTAATGCTAACTGGTCACATTCTTCACGAGTAATGCCATATAATTCAGCTACATTCTCTGCCGTTATTCCCATATGCCCGGGCACCATACCATCTACTAATCCGTCATGCAGCATGGAATCTTCAATAGTACCTTGCCCCATCCTATATCCGGCTCTACCTTTAGGAAGCATATAGGGAGCATTGCTCATACTCTCCATACCAACCACCAAAGCGATATCAGTTTTACCAGCCATAATATTGGTGCAGGCAATATCCAGAGCCCGCATACCAGAACCACAGTTCTGATTTACCTGGCAGGCATTGCTTCTTAAAGACATGCCAACAGCTAGAGCAATCTGACGGGAAACCATAGAACCCTGCATGCCGCCAAAAGTTTGGCCTACCACTATCTCATCAATGATATCAGCGGGAATGCCGGCTCTGCGAATGGCTTCATTAGCCGCAGTGATTCCCAATTCTTTAGCCGGTACGTCTTTTAAGCTCCCCAAAAATTTGCCTATGGCAGTTCGGCAGGCACTTACGATTACAACTTCATTCATTATTAAGTCTCCTTTCCTTTTGAAATTTTTTTCGAGCCACTACTTTTGACTAAGCAATTTTATTGGAACGTAGCCAGATCTTAGCCTTTTCTGCTGCCTTAATTAATTCATCCCGGAAAGAAGGATGAGCAATGTTGATTAGACCTTCAGCCCGCTCCCAGGTGCTCTTGCCTTTCAAATTGACATAGCCATATTCTGTAATGATATAAGCAGCAATAGATCTAGGTACAGTTACAATAGTTCCTGGGCTTAAGGCAGGGGTTATTCTCGAAGCCATGGTACCATCAGCTTTTTTGACAGTGGAACTTAGGGCAATAATAGGTTTGCCGCCTTTAGAATGATAAGCACCGAAAATGAAATCCAATTGACCGCCAGTTCCCGATATCTGCCGTCCAGCTGAAGCTTCAGAAGCAACCTGTCCGTAAAGATCCACTTCCAGAGCATTATTGATCGCTACTACGTTGTCATTCTGAGCAATAATGTAGGGATCGTTGCAATAATGAACGGGATAGCTGGCACAAACCGGATTGTGATCAAGAAACTGATAAAGTTTGTCGGTTCCCATGGCAAAGGTATAAACCATTTTGCCCACATCAATGTTTTTCCTCTTGCCCGTAATTCTGCCGGCTTCATACATATCAACAAAAGAATCGACCAGCATCTCCGTATGTACACCCAGGTCTTTTAAGTCGGACTGAGCTATCAGTTTTCCAACTGTATTAGGCATAGCCCCGATACCCAACTGCAAACAGGCACCGTCAACCATCAGTCCCATAATCAAATCTGCAATTTTTTTGTCCACTTCGCTGGGATTAGCCGGAGGAATGTTTAACAGTTTCGGATTGGTAGTACTTTCTACAATATAGTCCACATCTGAAATATGAACGCCTTCTTCCATACCTCCCAAACATACTGGGGCTGATTTATTAACTTCCACCACCAGGATCTTAGCTTTTTTAGTGCTGTAGGAAGCCATGGAATTAGAAGTGCTGAAATTAAAGAAGCCATTTTTGTCCATAGGTGCTACGGGCTGAAAACTCACATCCACATCCAAGTGGTTTTCATAGAGAGCACCGGCTTCATGGTAGGTGAGAGGAATATAGCTACAAAGATTCATATCCATAAGTTGACGTGAAGTACCGGAAAAATGCCAGTCATTCATGACGAAGTGTTCTCTTTCCGGATCAACCTTGCACACCTCTGGCAGCCAACTCATAGTTGTAAGACGAATTTTAACATCTTTGAGCTCATTCTTACGCTTAGCCAACGCAGCATCACAATCCTTAGGCTGCATTACGAATTCGCCATACTGGACCCAATCACCGGATTTAACCAATTTAGCTGCTTCATCCGCGGTTATTAATTTTTCTTTGTACTCTGCTGCATAATCCACTTGTCAGATCCCTCCTTTTTGCTAAATTTCCGATAAAATTTTATCTACTCTGATTAAAAGCAAGTTTCGTGCCACATATGAAAACTTGACCATATCCCAAGAATATTGGGGGTTGGGATAACTCAGATATTTCGTCAAATAGCGACGTACTATGTCAAAATAGGAAAGTAGAATTCGAGTATGTTATCGTGAGTTCTTTCACAATCGCTGTGTTATGGGAAATGTGCGATTCTCCTAAAATAGGAGAGTACATTTTGCAGTATGTGAAATAAAGTGCATGAAAATATAGATTCCAATGAAAAAGGGGCGCTCCTCACCAACGCCCCTAAAGTATTGCTGTGAAAATAGCTCTCTGTGTCATCGCAGAAAAAAGGGAATTCCTTATTTGTCATCGCCCTAAAGGACTACCGATGTTCGCTAGCGCTCACTATTAATGTTGGCCGTTCCGGCACTCCCGATGTTCGTTCCTTTGGAACTCACTATTAGTGTTGCGAGGGAGCGAAGCGACGTAGCGATCTCGAACGAGAGTCACGGGCAAGTTGAATGAGATTGCCACGCCCCTTTGGGGCTCGCACCATTAATAGCAACCGAAGGGAGCATCAGAAGTGCCGGAACGGCCAATGACATGAAAGATGGCTTTTCGTACGTCGTGGTCTGCACCACAGGTGGTAATTGCTGTTGATTCAATCTAGGTTGTATTTTTTTAATTTCCGGTATAGTGCAGAAGTGTGTATACCCAGCAGGTTAGCCGCCTGAGTTTTATTGCCATTAGTCTTATCCAGTGCTTGCATTATGAGTTGTTTTTCCAAGTCATCTAATCTTTCTGGAAGAGTTTGAGAGGCATCTGATGCCAGGAAAATCTGTTCACCGGCACAGTCATAAAGTGACGGGAAATCAACGGGTTCTATTATATTCCGGTTATTCATATGAGCAAGATTAATGGCCCTTTCAAGAAGATTCTCCAATTCTCGGATATTGCCAGGCCAATGATAATTTAGCAATAGCTGCATGGCTTGATCCGATATTCTTTCCACCGATGTTTCCAACTTAACATTTAACCTTTTAATTAGATCTTCGGTAAGCATAGGCAGATCATCCATGCGCTTTCTTAAGGGAGGCAGTTTTAATTGGACCACATTCAATCGATAGTAAAGGTCGTCACGGAATTCATGATTTCTTACCATTTCTTCCAGATCCCGATTGGTGGCCGCTATTACTCGGACATTAATTTGAATCGGAGTGGTACCTCCAACCCGTTCAATTACTTTTTCCTGTAAAACGGTTAACAACTTGGTCTGCATGCTCATGGGCATATCACCTATTTCGTCCAGAAATATGGTACCTCCGTTAGCTAACTCGAATTTACCCGGTTTCCCGCCTTTCTTAGCGCCAGTAAAGGCTCCGTCAGCATATCCAAACAGTTCTGATTCCAGCAAGTTTTCCGGCAGTGCCGCACAGTTTATGCGAATAAAAGGGCCATTGCTTCGTGGACTGGCATTGTGAATGGCTTGGGCAAACAGTTCTTTTCCAGTACCACTCTCACCTGTAATCAACAGGGTAGAGGATGTTCGTGAAAATTGCTTAGCCATGGTAATAATATTGGTGAATTCATAGTTCTGGCCGATTAGGTTCTCGAAACGCCATTTGGCTCTATAAATGGAACAGACCGCATCTTTATAAAAATTAAGTTCCTGCTGAGTGTCCTGTAACTTCTGAATCAAGTGTTTAACTTCCGACATGTCCATAATCACACTATGGGCTATAGCACCGATTATTTCTCCGTCTTTTTTAATTGGCATACGATCTACCAGTATATCCCGGCCTGGACTCAGCGTAAATACATCAGTCCGGTCAGTTCTGCCGGTAGCTAAAATTTCAGGGAGTTTTGAATTCGGAATTACATCCAATATATACTTGCCGACAGCTTCAGACTCTTCCAAGTTCAAAGCATCTAACATAGTTTTATTTATTAAAGTAATGATTCCGTGCTTGTCTACAGTCACGTATCCAGTATGAGGATTTTCAATTAACCCTTCGAAAATCCCCCCATCAGTTTCCTGCAGTTTATCCATGAGAAATTTATGAACCGAAGTGTCCAGCACCAGCGTGTGGGCTATGGCACCCACAATTTTGCCGTTACTCTTTATAGGCAAACGATTGACTAACATACTATGATTGTTAACCGTCCAGACATCTACGGTATCAATTTTGCCTGTTGCCAGAATTTCAGGCAATCTAGAACCAGGAGTTATTTCAGTTATCGGACGGCCAATAACTTCTTTTCTTTTTTTCCCGAGTGCATTAAGGTAAGTCTGGTTGATGTGAGTAATGTTGGCGTTAGAGTCGACTATGATATAGCCAATGGAAGGATTGGCAACCAATTCATTTATTACCAGATCGAGATCTGGTTCCTGTACCGGCATATTAAATCTATCCAATAGATCCTGGGCAGTGGAGATATCCATAAACAAACTGCTACACACAGCCCCCACAATTTCACCGTTTTTAACAATGGGCACTCTGGTTACAATGGTTTTGTGTCCGTTTACCCATAACACATCAGCATCATGAATTCGCCCAGTTTTTAATACCTCAGGCAACTTACCATCCGGGATAACATCCAGAATGTACTTTCCCAGAGCTTCTTCTCGGCTCATTCCCAAAAGATCTAGCAGGGTCTGGCTGATACTAATAAGCTTACCCTCAGCATTAACCACCACAAAAAACATATGGGGATTCTCAATCATCGCATCCATTACATTTGATAATTCTATATACGATGATTTTGTCAATCTAATCCTCTCCTGTTTTTATAGGTATTTCGTCACAATATTCAATATATCGTTTGTTTTTATTCCGCTGTGGAAATAGTATCAGATTTGGCCTGAAATAACAAGTATAGCAGTGCCTATATCATTGGTTAATTGGGACTTGAAGGGAACTTCTTAATCCCAAACTACCATTATCATTTATTTGCATCATCAGAACAATCGTTCTTTTAAACCAGTGCATTGTAAACTTTGTGGAAATTTATAACTTGACCCGGAGAGGGCAGGGGATAACAGGCAAGCGACTCTATTATCTTTATTAAAATCATAGCAAGCAACAAGGCTGGGTTTTCGTCGTGTCCCCCGAGGTATTTTCAAAATTAAAGAATAGATGAACAGCTTAAACTTGACATTATTTATCACCTGTAATATTTTTATTACAGGTGTTAGTAATATCAGAACACTTGGTGGTTGGACTGTTTTAAGCATGTAATTGTACATTCCTTGGTTCCATAACTGCTACAGAAAGGAGGAAGCGAAAATAGATGATGATAAACTGTTGCCTGTAATACCCACAGGAGACGAATTGATAACCATTCTTGAAGCATTATCAAACCCATACCGGTTAAAAATTATCGCTTTACTAAGAGACAGGCGCATTCATGTGAGCCAACTGGCACGAGAGGTTATGATCAGCAGACCTTTGCTGTATATGCATTTAAAGCGATTAGAAACCGCTGGATTGGTAACCAGCAAAATAGAACTTTCCGAAGATGGCAAAGCCATGAACTATTTTGAATTAGTACCTTTTGAATTAAAACTGACTCCCGAACTCATTGCTGAATCGGTAAAAACTTTAACAATTAAAAAATCTGGCAACTCTAGATCTCAAAAAGCCAGTGAAGAGGAGGATTATTAAATAATGAACGGAGATATTATTTTTGGTATAGGCGGAATGGGATTTGTGTTATTCATATTAACTCTCTTAACCATAATAATCGTGGTGGTGGTTTCCCAATTGTTCAAAACCTCCAGAGCCAAGGCTGCTAGCAAAGCTCAGATCACCAGAGATGAAGCTTATCGGAAGCTTGCAGATGAAGCGATTTCCTTTCAGAAACAGATGACAGAAAATCATCAGCAGCTTACCCAAGATATATCAGAAATGAAAGATCGTATTAATGCTATAGAAAAAATGCTCCGGGAAATCGAATAAGTTTAAGGTGATTATTTAGATGAAAGGAAGAGTGAAATTGAACGCTGGAAGTATGAAATGGCTGCGGATACTGCATATTGTTTCTGTCAGCATATGGTTTGGAGCAACTGCTTGTATCGGTGTGTTAACAATCATCTGTTTCTTTCATGTAA
>Ga0208693_1000729_pt1 | contig 25399 bp, 23 predicted proteins | sample AD_UKC071_MetaG_FD_184438 | JGI IMG/M metagenome (GOLD analysis project Ga0208693, IMG submission 184438) | Active sludge microbial communities of municipal wastewater-treating anaerobic digesters from USA - AD_UKC071_MetaG (SPAdes) (version 2) | ecosystem: Engineered > Bioreactor > Anaerobic >... | reverse complement strand
ATCACGAGGTTGGAAGCAGCGGGTGCTAAAGTTGTTGAAAATTTTTTTTTCGAAAGGTATTTCCTATTTTTATAACTTTTGATCTCCAACCCGTCCCATATAATGGCAAAAAAGCATGTTTCTCTATCTGCAAAGACATATTCTGGGGTTGAATAAGATGTGGTAGCTGAATTAAGCCTCAGAACAATATTTTTTCTCACACCGTTGTAATAAAGTCCATATTGAGATACGACGCTATCAGTGCCTGGCTTTCGAAAAAACCATTGATGGTCGTTATTCCCTTCTAATTGAAAATCAAACCACCAAATTATTGGTTTCTGCGGTGTAGCTCCTGTTAGATTTATATTATCGTTATTTTTTACAACTAACCAGTCATCAACACCATCGAAGCTTAATCCTCTTGTATTCCACAATGGGAATTTTCCGTTTTTCCCCTCCAATACTGCAGGCTCTCCGTACATTCCGCTTCTATCCAAAACTTTTCTACTAAATGGTTCCCTCGTAAAATCCAAAAATAAACGTGACCCAGGGGGCGCAGGTGTATAACCCATATCCTACACCTCCTGTATTATACAAGTTACGTCAAATGCTGTGGATATTGCTTGGTCGTTTGACACGTATATTTTTATATCGTGTGTTAATGGCGGTAATAGACGTACATGATTTTCCATAACAACCCCGTCAGCATCGGTTTGTTTTTTTGGTATAGTGTACCAATCGGCAAAGTACGTTTTACCTTCCCACATAAAACCAACTTTCACTGTTAAGTCAGTTTCAGTACTTGGATTCTGCACTAAAAGTCTTGTGTTTCGGGAAAAGCTTGTTGCAGATACTATTGAAATTGTTTTCGACGTGTTTGCGGCGTCGTTCGCTTCAAAAGATGCTGTACCAAAACCAACTACATTAAGTTTTGTGTGCTCGGGATCAGTCACACCGCTATTCACTATGTTCTCTAATAAATCGGCGATATTAACAATACTTCCATCGTTTTTATATACTCTGCCCGACATTGGTGACATATTATCTATAAACTTACTATTCATAAAATAAACCCCCTTTTGCTTTATTGTCGTCATTTTAAAATAAGTAAATCGTATTATACGCTCCCTATTCTATTGCTATTAATTTAAGGTTTTTATATAAGCAACCTTGGTTAACTTCCAGACTTTATGATTACCACCACCACCAACATAAATGAAGTTGTCATCAGAGGTTATAGAAAGTATATAACCGCCATAGTCTATAGATTCTGCCACCTTACTTAAGTCTGATTTGTTTAACTTCCAGACTTTTTGAGTGTCACCGCCCACATAAAGGTAGTTGTCATCATAGGTTATAGAATATATAGTACCGCCATAGCTTATAGATTCTGCCACCTTACTTAAGCCTGATTTGTTTAACTTCCAGACTTTTTGAGTGTCACCGCCCACATAAAGGTAGTTGTCATCATAGGTTATAGAACGTATACTATCGCCATAGCTTATAGATTCTGCCACCTTACTTAAGTCTGATTTGTTTAACTTCCAGACTTTATGAGTGAGACCACCACCAACATAAATGAAGTTGTCATCAGAGGTTATATAGAATATAGTTCCGCCATAGCTTATAGATTCTGCCACCTTACTTAAGTCTGATTTGTTTAACTTCCAGACTTTATTAGCACCATAACCGCCCACATAAAGGTAGTTGTCATCAGAGGTTATAGAATATATATAACCGCCATAGTCTATAGATTCTGCCACCTTACTTAAGTCTGATTTGTTTAATTTCCAGACTTTTTGATTACCACCACCCACATAAATGAAGTCGTCATCAGAGGTTATAGATTTTATATAACCGTCATAGCTTATAGATTCTGCCACCTTACTTAAGTCTGATTTGTTTAACTTCCAGACTTTATTAGTGAGACTACCACCAACATAAATGAAGTTGTCATCAGAGGTTATAGAAAATATATAACCGCCATAGCTTATAGATTCTGCCGATTTAATCATTTCATTGACTTCTTTTAAATTTAAAAAGGTTTTTATATAAGCAACCTTGGTTAACTTCCAGACTTTTTGATTACCACCACCAACATAAATGAAGTCGTCATCAGAGATTATAGAAAGTATATAACCGCCATAGCTTATAGATTCTGCCACCTTACTTAAGTCTGATTTGTTTAACCTCCAGACTTTATTAGCACCATAACCGCCCACATAAAGGTAGTCGTCATCAGAGGTTATAGAATGTATATAACCGCCATAGCTTATAGATTCTGCCACCTCACTTAAGTCTGATTTGTTTAATTTCCAGACTTTATGATTACCACTACCACCAACATAAATGAAGTTGTCATCAGAGGTTATAGACCGTATAACACCATAGCTGCTTATAGATTCTGCCACCTTACTTAAGTCTGATTTGTTTAACTTCCAGACTTTATTAGCACCACCAACATAAATGAAGTTGTCATCAGAGGTTATAGAATATATATAACCGCCATAGCTTATAGATTCTGCCACCTCACTTAAGTCTGATTTGTTTAACTTCCAGACTTTATTAGCACCATAACCGCCCACATAAAGGTAGTCGTCATCAGAGGTTATAGACCGTATAACACTATAGCTGCTTATAGATTCTGCCACCTTACTTAAGTCTGATTTGTTTAACTTCCAGACTTTTTGAGTGTTACCACCAACATAAAGGTAGTTGTCATCAGAGGTTATAGAAAGTATAGTACCGCCATAGCTTATAGATTCTGCCACCTTACTTAAGTCTGATTTGTTTAACTTCCAGACTTTTCGATTGTCACCGCCCACATAAATGAAGTCGTCATCAGAGGTTATAGAATATATATAACCGCCATAGTCTATAGATTCTGCCGAAAAAATCATTTCATTGACTTCTTTTAAATTTAAAGATGCTCCCTTACCTTTAGGAGCATAAGTAAAATTTACAGCATCTTCAACAACCTCCACGAACCCTTTGGATAGTTCTGTTACAGCTACGCCATCAATATCAACAAGCGGTTTTGACGTCGCCCCTCCATCAAGGCTAATTGTGATTGCGCCACCTGACAAATCTGTGTTAAGCTTAAACTTCAAAATTTTTGTATAGGATCGTTTTTGTAGTTGTATTTGCGTACCGTCTATAATAGGCGTTTGGTACTCATAATCGACCATTAATCCTAATAAGGTACCATCAGCGTCTGAGTCTAAACCTAGTTGATCTTTTATTTGATTGAACCAATCCGTAAAATCTGCTTGCTCACTAGCTATAAATTGATCTAGTTCATCTTGCCATTGACCAAGCAATTCGTCGAGACTTATAGTCTGAAGAATTCCAGTTACAAAAGGGGTAGCTTCACTTCCGACCATATTTGTAATCTGAGCCTGGGTTATTTCTGTACTACCAGCTGGTCTATAAATATAACAGAGGGGGTACTGAAATAAAGTTGGTCCAGACGCTAAAGTAGGATTAACCGGCGAACTTGATGGAACACCTTTTACAAATTTAATTGAGTTTACACGTTCTAAAGTATCTACTTCGATAACTACCGCATCAATGCGATCAAGTAAAACTTCTGAAATAGGAGCTTCCAATGGAAGAATGGCGTCATTAAATGTCCACGTTTTATTGAACCAGGCTTTACCAATTCCTACATTTACTATATTTCCACCAGCGGCTTTAACAGCAAAGCAAGTTCCAATAGAAGCAAATACGCCGTCAATAATTAATCCGTCAAATAAACTAGATAATTGGGTTGCGTCATATTTACGATCTCCGTTTAACGAATTATAAAATCCATATGTTACGCTCATGTCTATTCTCCTTTCTCTTGAATTATTTGGAAAGTAGGATATATGGAAATCCCATCTTCATTTTGAGAAATAATAAGTTCCGAAATATAAGCCCTTCCTTCATGTCCATATTCATTAACGATTTGCACAATATCACCAATGAAGAAATCCTCTCCGTACTTAAACAACCTAGTCGCTTCCATTTCTCCTTCAAAAGCGGTTTTAACAGTATGTTCTGATAGTTTTTCAATTCCTCTAGCTTTTAGTTTTGCGATATATTGCTCGTTTGTTAGTGTCCCGCCGTTAACATCAGAGGAAATATCTCGAGCATCCGTAAATAACTCTCGTCGATTCAAACCGGAACCGGAACCAACAGTAGTTGTTTTACGAGAAGCTCCTTCTCCTTCACCGGCAACAAGGGTTACGTTTTTTAAGTTAGCTTTAGAAGTAAAATAATTAGTATTTATGATGTTCCCAAACTCCGGAGAGAATACTACATATGGATTGGTGTTTTGGTTGTATGACCTATCTGCTCCAGCGTATAAACTAAAAACGAATTGATTATTGTCGTTAAGTACGATTTTAAATCCAATGTTATGAGACTGACATAGTTTTTTTATAACGTCGTATAAATTATTACCCGTAAATTGTGCATTGATAGTCAGCTCCGTAATTCCTGGATCTGTAGATGGCTCAAATATAAAATTGTCAATCTTACGCTCCGTTATAGATGGTGAAATTATAGACTCATTCAACAAAGTTTCAATCGCATCTTGTAAATTACCGGTTAAAACTTTTTGTCCCCATATAATACGTCGTTCTAAAATAGATTCTAGAGATCGTCCGGTGACAATAAGGTGATTTCCGTCTTCTATATCCGAATCTACGGCCAAATCCTCTATAATCATACAGTGTTCCGATTCTTTTAACCATAGGTAATAATCCTCTTTAAAATATTTGAGAATATCAGAATTATTCGTTAATGTTAAGTATATTTCGAAATCGCCATATTCATTATACCTATCAGTCCAGATCATCGACTTAAAAGAATCTACAATATATACGGTCTCAAAGTTAGTATTCAAAACTAATATTTCCATAATTACACTCCTTCGTAGATTACTTTATTCTCGATCCAGAATTGAAGATTGGTAGTACCTGATTCGGCGGTAAAAGCAAATATGTTATCACCTTTTGCTAGTGTAAACCAGTCTGTTTTTTTATCCAAACAATTAAGTATGTTGGTTGTCTTCCCCTCTCGAATTAACGTGATACTTTTATCTCCTTTTTGGGTTTTAATAATAATGTCGTCTCCTGCCACGATACCTGATCCGGTAAGACTTTCAAGTTTTGTTGTATCAATTCTCATAATTTCCCTTGTTCCCGTGTTATAGATTGTTATGTTTTCAGCCTCACCAATAGCATGAATATGAATAGTTACGCCAATCTCCGTATCCCCTTTGTAAGTGATTACGTTTTCTGTCTTGAAATGAATATTACCAAACGTAATCAAAGGATCTGTTAAGGATTCATTACTGAATGGGAATTCGAAAACTGGTTCAATACCATAAAAAACTGTAGTGTTATTACCATCTGGGCCAGCCGAATAAAAGTGGGGGTCGGGACAAATGATGGAAATCTGTGATCCTTCTCGAGAACTAAAAATATTTGGTTCATTTGATTCTACATAACCAGTAGTTTTTGCAATTCGGTTATCAGTTTCGATAAGTAAATCAAGTTTTTTCTTCAAGGGAAAATACTTATAAGACTTCTGTCGGACATCCTCAATACTTTCCCCATTAATTGTTTCAACAAATATAATTTCAAAAACGATGTTTCGCTGATTCAATCTTGCAGAATTGAACAGAGAACCATCATTCGTGGAGACTTCTGTTGTATTAATATTCGCCTTACTGGGACCAAGTCCAGAAATAGACTCGATGAGGAAGCCCGATTTCTCAGGCCTCCTCAATTCAAGTTTAATACTATCGCCTAGATAGTTTGTTACGGTAATTGATTTAATCATGCTTTCACCAACCCTTTCATCATTGAGAGCTGATTTTTAGTCTGTCTATAAATCTCTATTCGCGACAGTGCCTTAGGGGAATAGTTATTTTGCGTGAACTGAATTGTATTTCCGGAAGAAGCTATTACTCCATTTTGAATTTCTTCATTGGCTACTCGGTTCATACCAGCACTGATAGACATCGCTTGTGTTCTACTAAACAACGCATTCAGTCGGCTTGTACCAGACTCAACATCGGACAAATCTAATACCGGTCGAATTGTGGGTTGAGTGTCGATTTCTCCGTTAATCACGTCAGTAATCTTGGAAATTGCATTGCTCAATCCATTCTTGGCCGCATCGGCAATTCCAGAACCTGCATCGTAAGATTTTGATTCGTAATCATCAAGAGCATTGACAAAACCCAAACCGAAAAAGCTTCCGATTCCGTAACCAACTTTAGATGGAGAATGAATATCAAGCTCTTTCTCAGCTGCTCTCGCTGCTGCGGCTGCCATAGATCTTGCTCTAGCCTCTGCAAGAAAGGTATACATTGTAATTCCGGCTGCAAATCCTTGAACAAGATACTTACCGATACTAAAGAAATCGTTGTACTTGTTCTTAATTTCGGTTAAACAATTACTTATACTCTGTATAAACGCCTTAGACGTTGCTTTGTCTTTGGATTTAATACCAGCAATCAAATTCGACACTACATTTTTGCCTGCCGAATTATATTCTGCTTGTTTACTGTTAATCGCTTTTATTGAATTGTTTATTGCATCATTAGTAGACATAACAATATTAGCATCGGTTGGTAACACTACTACGTCTGTCAATTCAGCCATTCGTGTCTTCCATGTTTCTATATATTCGGCAAGTTTCGCATCTGCTTCTATTTTTAGTTGTTCGATTTTCCTATCGGTTTCGATTCGCATTTCCTCAAGTTCAGCAGTCGCTTGAATTTTAGCTAGACGGTGTTTTTCTCTCCATAGATCACTATATTTCGAAAGTTGTTCGTCTGTCATTTTTGATATAGCGGTTAGCTCGCCTAACGCCGATGGTCCCATCTCACGTAACTCTTTTATCAACTTAGGATCTAATCCACGACTTACTAAATTGTCTAGTGTATCTCTCCAAGTTTTTAGAGATTCGACTTGGTTATTTAAATTTTTTATTAATTCGTCGCTACTTACGTGTTCGGGAGCTGACACTTCATCAAACAAACGATATGATCTATATATCGTGTCGGCTCTAGACTTTAATGCATTTTCATAATCGTCGTTTAATGATTGTATATCTCTTTTTAAATCATCATTTATAGATTTAACTGTATCGGCGTATTCTTTTTCTAATTCTATTTTCTTATCTGTCAATTCTTTTTGCAGACGATAAACTTCTCTATCGGCCTTCTTTCTTTCTTCGGAGCCTTCCATGTATCTATTTTGAATTCTCTGCCAAGCTTCCAACTCTTCTTTTAAACTTAATCTGTTGTAGTACTTCTCTCTTTCAATCCAGTTTACAGAATATTGGTACGTAGCTTTAACTAATTCTTTTTGTAGACGATAAACTTCTTTATCGGCCTTCTTTCTTTCTTCAGTTCCTTCCATATAACGTTGCTGTACTAAAGTCCACGCATCTAGCTCTTCTTTAAGACTTATTTCGTTATAATATTTCTTTTCGTCAACCCAAGCTTGAAACTCTTCAATACTTTTTTTACTGTTTTCTATTATTTCATTAGCTAGTTTACTACTGCTATTCGTTGCTTTGGTTATGCTGTTATCTATACCGATAGCCATTCCCTCACCAATGTGTTCTCCAAGATACATAAACTCTTTTGATGGTGAATGAATGCCAAGTTCTTTTTCGGCTGCTTGTATTGCGGCTGCTGCCATGGCTTGAGCTTTAGCTTCAGCGAGATAAGTATTCTCGGTGATGCCAGCTGCAAATCCTTGAACAAGATACTTGCCGGTATTAAAGAAAACATGGTATTTATTCTTGATTGCTGTTAGTGCTTCCATGACGATTTGTATAAAAGCGTTTAATACAGATGATTCTTTTGTCTTAACACCATCGATAAAACGTATCATCGTAGATTGGCCAGCCATTTTGAATTCGTAATACTTATTCTTAATTATGGTTATTGCAGTTTGGATGAGATTTGTGAATGTAGTGATTAACTCTGTTCTTTTAGAATTCGCAGCATTGATAAAAGTTGTCAACATCGTCGAAGCAGCTGCGGTTACTCTCGAATTAGCATTCGTAAAGGCATTAATAAAACTATCAATACCCGCGTTTCCCAAAGAGGCAAGATCTTTACTAAACGTAGCCATTCCGCTTGTGTCAACGTTCTTTATGCCTTTTGCCAGATCAACTAGGTTTTTAAACTCTCGAACAACTTCAGAAAGCTTAGCCGTATTAACAGATTTTACTCTTGCGTAGTAAGCAGCGAAGGATTTTCCGAAGGATACTAATTGTTTTCCAAAGGTAGCAATATCATTATCCCCAGTGAACCAGCTTACAATTCCACCCGTATTTGGAAGATTGTTTGACAACTCTACTAGAGCTTTAGCGGCATTAGCTGAATTAATAACAACATTGCCATTCAATCCGGTTACCGCCATAGAATACTCCTTCATAGCTTTACCAAATGAAACGAGTTGTTCGCCAAATGTATCTAAATCGTTATTACCGGTAAACCAACTTACTACGCCGCCCGTATTAGGTACAGTATCAGCTAGTTCCATAAGAGCTTTACCAGCAGTAATTGAATTTTGAACAACATCTGCCCTTAATCCTAACACGGAAAGGGAGAATTCTTTCATAGCCTTACCGAATGGAATAAGCTGTTTACCGAATGCTTCAATATCATTTTCACCGGCAAAGAATCCTACTACTCCTCCGCTGTTAGGTACAGTATCAGCCATTTCAGCAAGTGCTTTACCTGCTGTAGCAGCTTCAGTTACAACATCGCCGTTCAATCCGGCAACTTCATCTGCGAATGTTTTTATTGCTCTTCCGAAAGGAACGAGTTGTTCACCGAAAATATCCATGTCGTTTTCGCCGGCAAAGAATCCTACTACGCCTCCAGTATTCGGGAGCGTAGCCGCCATTTCGGCCAATGTTTTTCCGGCAATAGCTGCATTTGATACTGTTTCGCTGTTCAATCCGGCAACTTCATCCGAAAATGCTTTCATTACTCTTCCGAAAGGAACAAGTTCATCGGCAAACCCGGACAAAGAATTTCCTCCGGTAAACCATGAAGTTAAACCGTCCAAAATATTTGCGGCTGTAAGTATTAGAATCACTTCGGACAAAGCCTTTACGCCATCCAGAATGGAAGCATCGATTTTACTTGCTCCATCTAAGAATGGTTGAATATTGGTCATAAACGCTGATAAATCGGAACCGATTTTGGGGAAGTTGCTTGAAACTCCGCTCATGAACCCACCGACGATACTGCCAATAAAAGATCCAATTGCGTTTCCAACACCTTGCATAAGCTCGGCACCTTCGTTAATTAACCATTTCAGACCAGGAATCTGTGCCAGTTTTCCAATAGCCGCAAGAACAAGTGAGAGTTCTGCTATTACAACGCCCATACCAAGGACGCCGAGCATGGCCGTAGGAGTAAGTGACGCTACAGCTGAAAGAGCAAGCATGATAGCTGACAATAAGCCGATGCCAACAATGCCTTTTAATAGGACTTCAACGTCGATTCCGCGGAGGGCATCTATGACTCCATAAAATAAAGCCATAAGAACATCCACAACAACTTGTATCAATTCAGGTAGTTTTTTTGCGAGGGCATCTAATAGGACAATTAAGAAATCGAATATCTTTTCTACAATACCGGGAGTGTATTTTACTAAAGCATCAAGAATACCGTTCAGTAAAGTAAACACTGCTTCGACAATCATAGGGATTGCTTCTGTAAATGCTTCTAGTGCATTTGCTAAAAGTACAAGAAACGCATCCTTGATGGTTGACGAGCCGTCGATAATAGTCTTACAAAGTGCAATATATCCTTCACCAATTTTTTCGAAGAATATGGGGATCAGACTTAGTATTGCAGAACCGATAATGCCAATAGCTTTGGCGGCAGCAGCAGCAGAAATAGATAGTGTAGTTAAACCCGTAGCTAATGCCAGAACACCTACTCCAATAGCCGCTACACCAACACCCAGAAGCGCAATAGCCGCACCCAACGCAAATATCATCGGAACAAGAGGTTTCAAGATAATAGCCGCAGCGCCAAGCACTACAAATACTCCAGCTAACGCTAAAAGTCCTGTGCCAATCTCACTAAGGGGCATACTACCAAACGTTCCGAGGACTTTGGCCATAATAGCAAGAGCAGGCGCAACAATCATCATAGCTACTGCACCAGGAATTGCTTTTTGCATAGCTTTCAGGGCAACGGTGAGTATTGTCATTGAACCTGCCATTGTGATAAGACCTTTACCAATCTCTTCCCAGCTCATACTACCCAGCTTACGAAGAGATTTAACAAGAATATTAAGTGCCGCAGCAACACCAATGAGGCCTGTGACCTTAGCAATCATGTTTTTAGGCATAAAATTTAAAGCAAGGGTTATAGCAGCTAAAGCTCCTGCCAATGTAGTAATTCCTCTAGCAATTTCATCCCAACTCAACAAACCCATTTTTCCAACTGCTTTTGCAAATATAAGCATGGCTGCACCTAGAGCAATCATACCTATTCCTGTTGAAATCATTCGTTTAGAGTCTCCCATACGACGTGTAACTGCGACTACTTCAGCAAGAATAACTGTAAGTCCAGTTAGGCCCTTAGCTAATTCTTCCCAGTTAAGTGAAGACATCGATTTGACTGCTTTTGACATAATTAAAATTGCTGCGGCAAAAGCAATTAATCCGGTAGAGCCCTTTATGAGTTTTCCAGAACTCTTATTCAGTGATTTAGCTGCGATGACAAGGACCGCAGCCAATGACGCAATACCGACTATGCCTTTTGCTACTCCTTCCCAGTCAAGAGATGCAAGTTTTTTCATAGAAAATGATAGAATTAGAATAGCCGTAGCCATCGCAATCATTTGGGTGGAGACTTTAGCCATTTTACCGCCGCCAAGAGTTTTTTGTATAGACTTCATCGCAAGAGCAAGCTCAACAAAAAGAACTGTAATGGCCGTCAACGACGTTAATAATTTTTCGCTGTCAATAAGGGAGATAACAACAAGTGCTGCCGCTAAAATACCAATAGCTGAAGCTATAGTAAGTAATGTTTTTGATTTTAGATTACTCTGATAAGCTTCCAGAGAACCGCGGACGCCGTCGAGAATATTCGTTATACCCTCAAGGAATCCTCCGACTTCAGATGTAATATCAGTAAGCGAATTAATGAACTTCTTGATACCCAATAAAATAGCACCGAATAAACCGGCGTTAATAAGATCGAGAATTTCATTAAACTCCATGTTTTCAACGGCATAGCGTATTTTATCAGCAAGAACACCAAGACCCTTTCCGATAATACTTCCGAGTTTTGCTACTATAGGAGCCGCCCACTCAAGAACCTTTACGATTGCTTCAAATGCCGCTCCAAATATCTGCCCTAAACGAGTAAGCGGACGGAATCTTTTTTCTGCCTTCTCCGAAAACTCATCCAAAGGACCCATGTCGATAGACTTGAAACCTTGAAACGCTGATCCAATTCTCGATATAGCATCTTTAATTTTATCGGCTACAATTGTAAAGATTTCTTGGATTTTCTTAAAAGCTCTACCAAATATATCTACTTCTTTGGCAGTATCTCGTAATTTAACAAGTAAATCGCCAAATCTTGCTGTAAGTTCTAATATTCCTCCAGCCGTTGGTCCTCCAAATAAACTGAATACTTTACCCGCCACTTTAAAGACAAATAAGAAAGCGTCTTTAACCATGTCGAGAACTGCAAATAAACCAGCAAAGGTTCGTTTAATTTTATCAGCAGTTTCATCTCCGATTTGCAATCTCTCTGTGAAACTTTTTAATCCTTCGGTTAACGCATATAGTCTCTCACTCGTCATCGCGGGGAAGATATCCCTAAAAGCTTCTTTGATTGGGGTAATTATTTTTCTTAAGGCTTCGAACGCATTTGAGAATGATTCAATCAAAGCGGTTCGTCCACCAAGTTCTTTCCATCCCTGTAACATCTCATTACGTGCTTCTGCGCCACTGGCGAAAACATCCCATAAAACATTGGTAACGTCTGTCCAAAGCACAGTTGCTTCATCGATGTTACCAAATATAATCTCCATGGTTTTCATCCAGCCGGTGCTCACTGCGTCTTTTGTGGCGTCAATTGCCTCGGTAAATGTTTTTGCTTGCTGGGCTGCCTTAAATGCTTTTTCAGCAACATCCGAGTATTGCCCGGATAAAGCTTCCATCGCTTCAGCAGCCGTATCATATTTTCCAGCTTTAACAAGTCTATATGCTTCTTCTGAAAGCTCTGAGAATTTTCCAAATGCCGCTTCCATAACTGAAGTGTCGGCCCATTTCTTTTGCAGAGTGGTGCCAAAGTTACCTATTGTAACTTCTCCTTCTGCAATTTTTCCCATAGCGACGCCAGTATCAATAAATATCTGCTTAAGTTCTTTCGAGGCAACGCCAGCAAGTTCTAAACTTTTCCAGTCCATGTATTGAAGACTTCCAGAACTATATGACTGGTTTAAATTATACATTGCTCTACTAAATTCACCAGCGCCTTTACCAGCGTATGCCGTAGCATTCGCTACACCAGTAATCAAGGGGATAAGGTTTTCGATATCTCCGCCAGAAGAAGTCATCTGGGCAAGAGCCGCTGTCATATCGCTAAAACTATAACTTGTTTCATCCGAGAACCACATAAGTTTATCGAGATAATCGTTTACTTCGTTAATTGATTTACCTGTTGCGTTCATGATGGTTTGAACAGATCCCATTTTCTGTTCATATTTAGCCCAACCTGCGGTCACCTGGTCAATAGTTAGCGATTTTACTAACTGTTTGCCTGTATTAATTGCTGAGTTAGTAATATTAGCGAGGGCGGTTACTGCCATGATCTCAAGAGCTGAAAACTTATTACGAACGTTCTCAACAGCTTCGCTAAGTCCTGACATATTGACATTTTTAGCGGCAGCGCTTACGTTCTCTAAACCCTTAGAAGCTCCGGTAAGATTTAAACTTCGTTTAAGTTTGTCAAGAGTTGACATAGAAGTTTTAACATTCGCTTCAAACTGCTTGTTGTCAAACCGCATTTGGACAACTCTTTGATCAATTGTTGTGCTCATAGCTTAGTAACCTCCTTCCACGCAGAATTTGCAATTTTATCAAAAATAGGCTGGATAGCAGGATTGATGTAATCTCGACCCTGTACCCAGCCACCATTTCGAGTTCCATGTCCATATTGCAAAATAATTGCTATAGGAACTCCATTTTGAATATTTGAATTGTAAAAAGTGATTGAAACTGACCCATTCTTATGTATAATCTTGTAGTACCAAGAATTAGCAGTTTTTCTGGTGTCGATAGGTGTTGCAGACGCAAGGGCGGCTACTCCCTCTCGACCATACTTGTCAAGATCTACAAGACGAACGGCCTCTTTTGCTTTTTCTAAGAAACGTGTCAGTTTAGAGAAATCGCCCTTTTGCCTGAACTTTATCATACAAAAATTCTCCTTTTACAGAAGTTCGTTTACTCTCTTCTGTACGGCTGAATAATCATAGCCAGCTTTAGTGATACGGTCCTTTCGGTCCTGACCGTTACCCCATAAACCCTGAATGACTTCGCGGGCGATTTCATCTATACTTTTCTTCGAAGATGTGGTCACTGCCGTTCCGCTTTTCGTAGTAATGTAAGTATCAAAACCGGCAGCTTTAAGTTTAGCAGCCATAGCATCTGCGTTTGTTTTTTTACTAAAGGCACCAACCTGAATTTTGTAGAGGTTATCTACTTTTACCATATAAGTATCAAATCCAGCGGCTTTGACTTTGGCCAACATAGCGTCGGCATTTGCTTTATTACTAAATGCCCCTGTCTGAACTCTATATAAAATTTCGGGGCTAACATTAGAGGAGCCGCTATTTAACTTTGCGTTTACTTCGGATGCAATTTGTCCTAGACGATTATAAATATAATCACCAGGACAAGACTTATTAGCAAACCATCGATGAACAGTCATGTTCTGTTTATCTGGCTGGCCAATTAAAGATTTATCAGCTTTCCACTTAAGTTCTGGTATACCATTTCGTTTGCAAATATCAACTAACAGTTCTATTAAAGACTTATAAACTTTATCATTGATAGCATAAGGATGTGTTTTATCGCTGGCACACTCTATGGTAATTGCTCGGTGATCATTAGCAGCGTTAGAAGAGCACCATGAACGGTCTTTCTCCTCTACGTACATTCCGATCCGACCGTCAGATCCAATACCATAATTAGAAGACGCCTTACGAGAAGCAGATGCAAAAATATCACCAAGAGTCTCCACTGAGCATTGTCCGACAACACAATGAATTGTAATAGTGTCAATTTTATGGTTTCTAGGGCTGGTCTTGTTTGGACTAATTTTGGTATAACTAACCAAAGGGCTATTACTCATGATTATTCCTCCTTGATGCTTTGAATCTGTTTAATCATTTGAACCACTTTGTCGTAACCAACCGTTGAGGTAAGGAATCCAAGATACATAAGAATAACAATCTCAATTCCGATCTTCAAAGAAAAGACAATGTCGTTCATGATGATATAGATGACACAAACAGCACAAGCGATTATAACTGAAGAAACAGCGGCCAAAACATTAGAAGAATATTTAACGGTTGTCCCGTCAAGAAGCTTCTTGATTCCTTCGACCGTTAGATTCGTTACAATAGAAACAATTAAAAGCGCTGTAGTTAAAAAGTAAATAGGCATGGTAAACCTCCTTTATTCAATCAACTCATCTTCTTCAGACGAACAGTTTCGTTCGAGTTTTTTATTTAATCTCTTTTCACGTTCTTCAAAGAATGTTTCAAAAAGAGCTTTTAAGAAATATCCAAGCATTACTCCGATGATGGTGTTAGCAATGGTGCTAGAAAGTGATTCTGCAATTTGCTCTTTACCTATAAAAGCCAGTATGTATGATAGCTGTAAATCTATTAATGAAATAATAAGAATTACTGCAACTGCTTTTTTTGTAAAGGTTGTAAGCCACACTTTATAACGTTTTTGTTGTTTGTTGTTCAATCACCTTCCACCCCCATCACCCCTTTGTATTTAATCGTTTTCTACGAGCTGCATTCAAAGCAGCGTTTCTGCTCATAATTTCTTTTCTGCTTCTCTTTTTTGGAGGCTGATTTTTAATATTACAAACCTTAATTAAAGTAAGAAGACGGTTGAGATGCCATTTTTGGCACTCAAATGGTATATTTAACGCGATCATCCAATAATAGATAAGCTCTGCCGTTATCTGTTCCCTGCTTGGTTTTGCTGTTTTATCATCTGAAAAATAAGTAGCGGTCATCGGAGCTTCTATATACTTGTTGATCTCTTCAATGTTTTCCTTTGTAAGATAATTGTAAACTTCTGGATCCACGTTTTGTGTGATTGTCATGCATTTTATATAATCCAAAGTTTCTTCAAAGGTTTTTTCTTCTTTTGTTAGAAAAGGTTTACACCATTTGGATTCCCATTTTGAAAGAGAGACGAGGGAATGCTCCAGTTGCAATGTCTGCTCTTTTGTGGTAACGAATTCCTGTTTCCGCTCGTCCCATAGTTCAACGGCTGGTATCGTAATTTGAAGCATTCCCCAACCCTCCAATATTTTACTGAGTTGTCTTACCTGAATCCACCGGAATAATACCATTAACAAACTTAGCCGCAGCATCAGCATCTGTGGCTAATTCCATGAACAGCTGAGAGTATGCCTCAGTCTGAGAAAATGCCGTCGAGATCTCATCCGATTTAATAAACCTCTTACCATCCGGGCTCTTTTCTCCATATGCTTTAAGTATCAGCTCTTTGAAAATCTTAATAATTGCCGGGGCGTCCTGAGCAGCAATAATCTTCTGAATCGTTTCAGCCAAACCACCTGCTGTACTCATTTCCATTTCCATGAGCTCAGCCTTGGTAAGATTAAAGTAAAAGTCCTCAGTTCTCTCGGAACCGTTATAATCGGTATAAGTAATGGTTTTTTTCAACATAATAATTTCTCCTTTCGAATAATAATATAATAGAAAAATATAATAGGGAGTCGCCAGCCGATAATCCTGAATACGACTCCTAAAAATAAATTTAATTACGAACAGTTAATTAGCCCGCAGCAGGGGACATCAAAGTAATGATCTCATCGGGAAGAGGTAATCTCGGATCAACACCGTCATCGCCGTCAGGAGTTGTCGGATCTTTACCATACAGAATTTCTTCCAAAGCAGCCAGTTTAGCAGGGTCGACCTTAGTGGAATCGATAGTAACGCAAGCCGTAGGTTTGTATCCGGTTACTTCAACAGGAGTAGTAGTGATTTCCCAAGAGAAAGTGATAGCTTCTGGGCTATCATTGATAGTTGAATAACCCTTCTCTGAAGGAGCTGCAAGCGCGCCATAAATGATGTGAAGCTTATAGCCGTAATCATTACCATCAACATCGTTGCCGAGAGTGGTAACATAAGAAAGACCAAAGGGTTTACGAGACTGCTGTCCAATCATAACACCTGTTGCAACCTCGGCAGACCCATCGCACTGAGCAAATTCATCAGGATAAGTATAAGCTTCGATAGTGGCGCCGAACTCTTCGGCAGACATGAGATTAAGATACTTGATATTATCAGCATATATAGGCGTTGGCTCAGCGCCGGAAGGACTTTCGGTAACTGATATAAGACCATTCCAGGCAACGCCTTTCGGATAAGTACCTCCAGGTCCTTGTGGATAAAGCACACCCTTTTTAACACCGGTTTCATAAAAACGTTCTCCAATTTTATCCCAAACAAGTTTAGACATATTTTTTATCCTCCTTTAATTAATTTAATTAAAAATATAGAATGAAAACATAATGATTTAGATTGTCCGATTGAAAATGTCGATTAAATCGACAAGTAGGTAAAGCAGTGATCTTATCTACTATCGGACTATCTGGATCCTCATCGATAACTGTTACTAAATATTTTTTCTTAGATGAATAAACCCCGTCATTTGCAAACGAGTTCTCAATATTATCGAGACTGTAAACAATGGCGGGGTAATTCATCTTTACTGACTCAGGGGGTTGAAAATATACATTTCGACTTTCGAGTAATTCCTCTAGCAAAGTCTGTAGTTCTAGTCTACTCGGCATGGTATACACCCCCTATAGTCAGTATTAGTCTTGGGTACTGAACTTCAACATTTGTAATCTTCCATTTAGCACCCATAAACTCAACGTATCGCATCGAATGAAAATTTTGATTGGCAAATGGATCGGATACAATGCTGATCTCATTTGCAACATCGATGTTGTCGTTGAGTTGATTGGCGGTTTGAAGCTTACGAGTATTTCGAATAAGATCTCCATAGTATGTTCTTTCGGTTATTTGCTCTTTCCATACGCCGGGCTTCGTTTCCACCGTTTCAGCATAACCAATTACTCCGTACCATTTCGCCATTTTGAATTTCTCCTTTAACTAATTAAGCCGTAGTCTTCATTTCAAGAGCAATTGCTGAGTAAGGTTTGATCAAAGCGCCGGAGCAGCGAGTTTCAATAAGGTACTTCTGAGCATTGTAATCGATGTCGAAGTCGTCAAACATATTAACAGCACCACCCTTATCGGCGCCAACATTGTAATCGGCAAGATTTACGATCAATCCCATAAGATTAAGAGTATTACCTTCGGAATCGGTTCTTGAGAGCCCTTCCATTACCGGAACTGTTACTATTTCTTTAACGCGAAGAGCTGTAGCCAACTTATCAACGGAATCATAAATTACACGACCAGTAGCATCTTCCATCAGAAGACAATCAGTAAGTACGTCTTCTGTGGTATACAGAGTGGGCTCGCCTGAACCTTTGTAATTCTTTCTTGCCTTGATGACTGTACGAATAAATTCCTTAGCTTTCTGGTCAGAAGTAGCATTTGAAGCAACTTCAACCGGAGCCTTAATAGTATACAGATCATCATCCTTCCAAATAGGACGAATGTTCTGCTCGTTAATCTTGTCATCTGAAGAGCTAAGACGGCCGTCACCAACAAGAATGGCTCTGGCAATTTCCTCATCCAGCATCATACGCATCTCGGACTTAAGCCATGCCACAACATCAAAATCTGTGATATCAACTACATCATCGCGATCCAGCTTCTGTTTCTTATAGATGGTAGTCGGAGTGGTCGTACGCTTAAGCAAAGTAAACACTTCATCTTTCTTCTGTTTACCCTTGATATAACCTTTAGCTCTGGCATCATCTTCTGTTATATCGGCCAGAACAGACTTAATACGGGAGAAGGGAGTACGATGGACAGAGTTCATAACCTTCTGAACCCATCCCATATCTCTCTGAATGAAATGAGGGGTATCTGTAACATTCTTTGCATCAGGGAACAGATAGTCAATCTGCGTGATACCGTGTGCGAGAACACTATCCTTAAGGCTTCCATAACGTTTAGCGTCGGCGAAGATAGCTTCCATGTCGGAATGACTAAGAATATCATTCTTATCATATTCGTTGTCAAATACATTGTGTTTCATAGTTTTATTTCCTCCTTTAGAACCATCATTATCGTTGTTATCTTCAGACTCTTCTTTTTCTTCAAGAGCCTGTCCGATCAATGCATAAACTACCGTTTTCTGTTTTTCGGTAAGAGTGTTGAAGACGTCGGCTATGGTTTCCTCGTCTTCAGATTTTTTATCGGCATGAGATAAAGAAATATCTTCGCCGGTATAGATAATAGCTTCGTCATCAGACTCTTCACCATGGCTCATAACAGAATCAATAAATGCTCCGGGATTTGCTCCTGCCAAAACAAGACTAACCTCACGAATATCTCCATGTATAACATTAGAGCCCTGCTGCTTCAACCGATTTGCATAAATGGAAAGAGCTGATACATCTCCATGTTCAACTAAAAGCTTTGCGTTTTTACCTGATTCTGTTTCATTGAATTTGCAATACGCATATACGCCCTCATCGCGGTTCTCAAGCAGAGCGTGCCCAAGAACGTTTAGCGGGTCATTGTGCTGATGATTCCATACAAGAGGAACCGTCTGCCCGTCATTATGTTTAAACGCGTCTTTCATGATGGTTCTTCCATCAGAACATCTAAGATTATTACGGGTAGCCCAGCCGCTGAAATCATATGTCTTCATTTTGATTTTTCCTCCTTTAATTTATTACTTGTCATCTCGATCTTTTCTCCAGTCGCATCATTTGATGGGTAGATCCGATCATCCTTAGGTTGACTTAGATTCTTATTCCTAAGTTCATCCGCTTTAGGATCGTCCGATGGCTTCATTCCAATAATCTGTCTAATCTCATTCGAGGTCATGATCTCATTGCGTGTAAATTTATCTGCAATTTCTGAAATGTCGCTAACTGGAACAAGCTTGAACGGATCTCTAAAGAATGAAATCGACTGTAATTGTGATCGAGCTGTTTTAGTTAGAAACTTTCGTTTCATTTCATCAACAATAGCCGAAAGAATAGGTTCAATTGTTCGGTTGTAATAATTGAGCATTGTTTTATCGTCAGCCGTACCATCTAATATACTCTGAGTGATTCCTAACTGGCTGTATAGCATACTCGTTAGGTATTCAATCTGTTTCATTAGATTGTTTTCGACTGGACGATTCAACTGTGTAATACGCTCTGTACCATCAGTATAAGCAATACCGTATTTTGAACCTGCTAATTGATCAACTATATCTTGACGCCGTTTCTCGGCCTGTTGACGCCTTGCCTCTGTTTTAATGACATATGGCAATTGAATAATCAAATCCAACTTACCAGAGCTGCTTTGTTCGTCTACAACATCCAAAAGATTAAGTTTTCGAATAAGCCGCTGCATGGTTGAATTTGGTTCATTAATAACGGCGTATAGAGGATTTTCCACAATACCAACTGTACTCTTCGGTACCACAATATCCTCTTTACGACCCGTTTTCTCATTATAAACACGAACCTTAACATGACTCGGATACCATTCCAAAATTTTTCCGGTTCGCATTGAGAGAATATCATAAGAACCAGTAATTTCAGGATTTAAGGTTGTTTCAACTGGAACAATAGCCACACATCCTTCATCAAGCATTGACATAACGACGTCCTGTATAAAGGCTCTTCCGGTTTGATCAAGGTTGGCTTCAACGGTGAGACAGTTGTTTAACCCCGAATCGATGACGGATACGAAACGATTGTTTTCGTCAAGTCTTACATGCTGAATGGTAACTGAAGAAGCGTCTAAAGCAATCCGATTGTATACTGAAGTTACTATCGAACGCTCATTTCCGCGTGTTAGTCTCGGTCTATCCGGACGATAAGTATAGCTAGTTCCAATATTTTTGTAATTATCAGTGGGGTCTTTGTTAAAAAAAGCATTCCATGCATGTTTTAATCTAGAAGTAAACGAATTCTCCATTTTGAATTACCACCCCCTTTTTTTGTTTAATCACTTGATTAACTCGTTGACTTTTAATTTTTCAAGCGATTTAACATGTTTTTTTTCCAGCTTTCATTATATATCCTCCTTTACTCAAAAGCATCTTTATTAGCTTTATAAGCGATATAGGCGTCCATCATAGCGGCCACAGCGTCGATCTTCTGCTCATATCGTCTCTTAAGTAATTTCCTATTACCATTCGTATCTTCAAGAGTTATACAGTTACCCATAGCAAAAGACATAAGTTCTTCATCAAATAAAAGCATCCGCTCCTCAGAAAGTTTCTTAAGTTCGCCTAAAGGAACGGACTCTGTTTTTGCACCCTGTATAACCTTTACAATACCAAATGGACCGTTTTCAGATTCCCAACGCTCTACAAATTCTTTTGCGTTATATGGGTCGTAACCAAAACATCTAACGTCATATCCACATTCTGTAATATGGTTATCAAGATCATCATAAACCTCCATCATATCCAGAACAGTTCCCTCGAGAACTATTAAGCTTCCTTCATTCATAAATTGTTCATACTTGACTCTCATTGCCGCTGGAAGTTTCATCAAGGTTAACGAGGATATATAATTTCTGGTTTTGACACCGAAGCACCCATTAGCTAAAGGAAATAAAAATGTAAATGAACAGAAATCATCTCCTTGAGAAAGGTCTGCTCCAAGAGCGCAAGGCATTTGCCAATAATCTCTCTTTCTATGAGGTAGCGTTTCCTCATAAGTAAAGTAGTAAGTATATCCTTCCATAGGAAGACCAAAACGCTTTGCTAAAATATCATTCCTTGCGGCCGGAGCTTTTTCTGCTCGTTCAACATCCAGCTGATATGCTTCATAGCTAACGGTCTTTCCTAAATTCGGATTAGCCTTCAGCCACATTCGGGGATCAGCGACTTCATCGATCGAATCGAGTTTATACCACCAAATAGAAACATGTGGATTGATGTAGTCTCCTTTGAGAATGTCCATCAACTCCATTTTGATTGTGTCTCCGCTACCATTACGAATGGTACCTTCTGAACTAGTTGCAATAATTAGATAATCATCAACTTTAGAAGCACCCTGCTCAATTGCACCGACAACATCTTCTCGTATATCTCCGGAAAGCCATTCATCAATAGTGGCCACTTTAGGTCGGAGACCTTGAAGTTTAGCAATGGACATTGGTCGTATTTCTAATAAAGAACCTGTAAGGAAATTTTCAATACCTTTCTTTGTGGAAGCTAACTTCACTCTGTTAGCTTTAGATCCAGTAGTATTTTGTAATGAGCCTTCTGTTAGAAATTTAAACAGAGGACCTCTTGATCGAGTTATGGCTGTACGAATAGGAAACATAATCTCTTCTGCTTGTTTCATTGTCGGGGCAGTTGTGATCTGATGAGTCGTTGTAGTATCTACATTTAGGAAATATGATTGAATACAGGAATCATACAGAGATTTAGCAGCTCCTCTTCCAACGATGAGATATTGTTTATTAATTAGGCGTTTCTTGATAGTCTTCTTTACGTAGCGTCCACCGTGTCCATCTGGATTTGGTTCATAAACGCTTCTTTCAACAAAGTAATACCAACCAAAAACTTGTTCGCCCCATAACTTAAAAGTATCTAACAGGTGTAAGTCTCCGCCATCGGTTAAGGTTAATTCAGATTCACAAAATTTAATCCAACCTTCGACTGCTTCGTCATCATAGTAAACTCCGGGATTAGCAATGAGATCGTCTATACGATTCATCTCCATAGAGATTTCTTTACATACAGGAATCTCCCCTCGGATAACGGCATCTCTAAACATGCCGTAATATTTTGGAACGGCGGTGTTTGATAGTGCCATATTTAATTCTCCTATCCCTTAAGTTCTTTAATGGCTAACGCTATAGTCAACGCAGAACTCGTTAAAGCAAGTGTATTCCCAGCAACATCTAATGTTTTTTGGGCAAATTCTCGCCCCTTTGAAATCCTCGGTTTATTTTCTGGTGCAAACAAATCATTATACTGTTTCTCTAAAAGTTCACGATTGATGCGGTTACGCAATTCTTTATTCGTCATTTTAGATAGGTCCATTTTTTGTTTAGTGGATCTCGGACGAGTTTCTTTTTCTATATTTTGTATTTGTTTAACCATATCAGAACTTGTATCGACTACTCTTTTTTTGCGTTCTATGTCTTCTTTAACCCACCGGTTCGGATCGGGTTTACTGGTATCTATCCTGGAATTTTTTTTTTTAGATAGATTGGTTCGAATGTCTCGTTCATAACGTTTTCGACCAGCTGGCGTAAGAGTTCCGTCTTTGTTCTGGTAACGACGAACGCCCCATTTCATTCCGAGGATACCGTAATGTTTTAATGTATTAGTCATATGAGTTTTACCTCCTCTTCAATTGTTTTTTTCAGAATCCGCCGCAACTTGAATTCTCCACTCAAGCTCTGAAATAATTCGGTTCATAGATTCAATTACAGAAGAACTAAGAGGAGGATCAAATAACAGTTTAACCTTCATGTATGTATAAGACTTTATTAATTCCCATTTTGAATTTTCTGGAACAAAGTCCCCCCACACAGATGATTTGTCTTTGATTGAAAAACCTTCGGTGGGACCGACACCAATCTGAGTTAAAATCGAAAGCACAGAATTGATGTGCATGATTAAATCCGCATCGAAGTGTGTATACTCTTCCGCAATTCCGAGCAGTTTTTTAATTGATGTCAGTATACTCTCCATAATAATCCTCCTTTACGGCTGAATCGCGATAAATTTCTTCATACAGAAACCTTCGATACCTGTAGCCGTGCAAACTTTATAGAACTCTTCGGTTGATTCTTTTTCATCAATCATTAGCTCCGTTTGATAATCAACTTCACAAATAATAGTGGCGTCAGTTCTAGGTTTCTCTCGAACATTTAGTTTTTTACAATTTGTCACAAACCCAATTTTCACATCTTCAAAGTTTTGAGACTCTTCGTGTTCCTCGATTTGATAGTCATCTTTAAGAAGATTATCCTGATACATTTTTTACTTTCCTCCTTTTATTCATGTCTCCATGGACATGTATCGTTTTTAGTTCGTTCTATCGGTGCTAGAATTAATAAACTTTCATCGCCATAGTGTATTGCATTGTGGGTTGAGTGTGTAGTAGAGATTAAGTATTCTGGGTCTAACAAAAATTCACTTTGTTCAACGATGTCCCTTAGCAGAATGGGATTCATGTGATGAATATAAATCTTTCCTCGAATCTCATAACCTTCGAGACCGAGATCACAACCATTGTCCCTTACAATTACAAAATCTCGAATAGCTTTCCATTCAGGCGACTTATAAAAGTTCTGATTTATGAATCTATCAAACCCGAATGTCTCTTCGCCAACGGTTCCGTTAAGTTTTAAATATCGGTATCGTTCCTCAAAAGTGTTCAACTTGGATAACTCTGAATAAGTTCTAATCATTTGAACTCCGGTTCCAATTTTTATAATCCGAATCGATACCTTTATAGAAAGGAATCATTTCAGGAACGATCCTCTGAATATAACCTCTTTTGTTAACCTCGATGGTTATGATCCATCCTCCAAGATGAACACTTATACCTTTACCTCTTGTGAACGGAGTTTGTGTTTGGAAACATCCTGCCTGGAAACAATGAACATTCCGATAGAACAAATATTCAAGTTTATGATAATGTCCTATTGCTAAAATATTAGGTTTACTATCTGCTTCCATCGCATCAATCATCTTTTGTGGTTTATAAGATAGGGCATAGGCATTCCCATCCCAAGGGTGACGCAATTCAAGAATACAATTAGGAGTGATTTCGATTCTTGCACAATCTCTTCCAAGATACTTAATGTCTTTTCGTTTCATGGATATGATTTTGCCAATATCAACGCCACATCTCTTATAAATACTAGAGTCATGATTTCCAGTAATGAAGTGTGTTGTGATTCCATCGAAACAAGGATAATTTGTTACGATTTCATTTATATGATCGTCAGCACCCTGTGTATAACATTCGTACTGGTGACCAGTTCTCATTTGTTCACCTTCATCTATGTCTCCAGCATGATAAATATCTTTAATACCTCTTCGAGAACAAATCTCATAAAAGTTTCGAAGATATGTAAGTTGAGTGTATTTGGAATTTATATGAGTATCACTAATCAATCCAAAAGAAAGAACTCGATTACCGCTCCATTCTTGAACATGTGTCGTGGGGTCTAAATTTTCGAAAACCGTAAATCTATCGGTTTTGTTTTTTGCAGCTGGTTGTTTGGATTGTTTAGCTTTTTCACTTTTTATAAACTCTCGAACTTCGTCTTCTGTTTTATTAACTCGAGCCGCAATCTTTTTATATCCCTCATGATTTTTATACATTTGTTTTGCTATCTTCTTCCAATCGTGCATTTACTCACCTCCATTAAATATACAGTCAAGACACATCTTATCAATCATCCGAATCACCTTGTCCACTATATTTTCTCATAGCATCAAGAGCATTCTTATATAATTCTTCTATTCTTTTCGCTGACTGTAACGATTGAGTCTTGGCCTCAATCAACTCTTTCTGTTTCATGAGAATTTCTTTTTCAATCTTCTCTTTAGTTGAACCGAGCTTTAAATAATGTGTAATAACCTGAGAAGAAGCAGTTCCTTCTAACAACTGCTTTTCAGCAAGGTCAACAGCTAAGGATATCAATTGATTTTCTCTAGCTTCTGGAGATAAAGCTGGTCTCAACTTTCTAGATTTTTCAGAAGAGGTTACATCCTTAGCTTTCTTCATCATTACAGCCTCCTCTCGTTCATTATTTGTAGTATTATTGTTGAGTTCCATTTGGAATTTACAGAGTTCATTAATACTTCTACAGCACTTAACAGAGCCCATAAGGTTAACCTATTATCTTCTGAAAGGAGAAAAGAAAGATAAATATAAACTGTTAAACCTTATGAGCCCCATTAAATGCTGTAGAAGTATGAGAATGATACCCAAAAAATACCCTCCGGAGATTTTTTTAGG
>Ga0208693_1000713_pt1 | contig 25689 bp, 29 predicted proteins | sample AD_UKC071_MetaG_FD_184438 | JGI IMG/M metagenome (GOLD analysis project Ga0208693, IMG submission 184438) | Active sludge microbial communities of municipal wastewater-treating anaerobic digesters from USA - AD_UKC071_MetaG (SPAdes) (version 2) | ecosystem: Engineered > Bioreactor > Anaerobic >... | reverse complement strand
GTTCATCCTGATCAATTCGCTGGCAGGGCTTGCCGGACAGCTCGCGAAGAGCGGGCCGCAGACATTCGGCCTGGCCCTTTCGGGTGCACTGCCGCTGCTGATCGCGGTGGTGCTGGGCGGCCAGCTTGGCAGCCTGCTGGCGCTGCGCTGGCTGCCCGAACGCGTGATCCGCTGGCTGACCGCCGCGCTGACCATCTGGGCGGGGAGCCGCCTGCTGCTGGGCTGAGCCGCCTCAGGCCAGCGCCATCAGGCTGGCGTTCCCGCCCGCCGCCGTGGTGTTCATGGACAGCGTTACCTCTTCGAGCAGCAGGTGGAGCGGCCAGAGCGGCCCGCCGGCACCGGGCAGCGCAGTGTGCAGGGTGACGACCGCGCCATCGCGTGCGGCCAGTTCACGGGAAGCGGCGCGGACCAGATCGTCCGGCCCTTCGACCAGCGCGGCGGAGAGGTCCGGTGCCTCCGTGAGACTTTCGCCGGTGACGACAATCCGGCTCCGCAGCATGGCGGGGAGGCGCGCCAGCGCGGGCACGTCAGGATTGCCGCGCACGACCACGGCCACGTTGCCGGTCGCCAGCACCGCCGCGATCTGGCTCCACAGTGCCGTCTCGCTCGCTGCCAGCAACCCGATCCGGCCGCGCGGGTGAAAGCGCAGGACATTGCGCTCACCGACCGGGCCGGGCAGTTCGCAGGCCTGGACCAGCCGCGAGCCTTGCGGAAGCGGCACATCCAGCCCCGTTCCGGCGCCCCAATCGGCAAGGGCTGCCAGCGCCGGATCGGCCTCGGCCGGGGAGCCGGGCAGCACTGCCCTGCCATCCCGCGTCAGGCGCGGCACGTAGAGCGGGCCCCCGGCCTTCGGCCCGGTCCCGGACAGGCCGCGCCCGCCGAACGGCTGCACGCCCACCACCGCGCCGATCATGTTGCGGTTGACGTAGAGGTTGCCCGCAGCGACCCGCGCGGTCACCCGCTCCACGGTGGCATCCATCCGGGTGTGCAGCCCGAATGTCAGGCCGTAACCGGTCGCGTTGATGGCATCGATCAGCGCGCCCAGCCGGTCGCCACGGAACCGCACGACGTGAAGCACGGGGCCGAACACTTCGGTTTCCAGTTCGGCAATCGATTCTATCTCGATCAGCGTCGGGGCGACGAAGGTGCCCCGCGCGGCCTGGATGCCGAGCGGCACCTGCGTCACCCGGTGGCCGCGCGCGCGCATCGCCTCGATATGAGCAAGGATCCCGCGCTGCGCCCGCTCTGAAATGACCGGGCCGACATCGACTTCCAGCCGGTCGGTGCTGCCCACCCGCAGCTGCGCCATCGCTCCTTTCAGCATGGCGAGCGTGCGGTCGGCCACGTCTTCCTGCAAACACAGCACGCGCAGCGCCGAGCAACGCTGTCCGGCGCTGTCGAAGGCCGAGGCGAGCACGTCGGCCACCACCTGCTCGGTGAGCGCGGAGCTGTCGACCACCATCGCGTTCTGCCCGCCGGTCTCGGCAATCAGCGGGATCGGCGCGCCATGGGGAGAGAGGCGCCCGGCAAGCTGGCGCTGGATCGAGCGGGCTACCCCGGTCGAACCGGTGAAGACCACGCCCGCCGTTTCCGGCCCTTCGACCAGCGCGGCACCAATCGCTCCGCCGCCGGTGACCAGGTGCAGCGCGTCCTGCGGCACGCCTGCGCCGTGGAGCAGGCGCACGGCCTCTGCGGCGATCAGCGGGGTTTCGCTCGATGGCTTGGCCAGCACCGGGTTGCCCGCCGCCAGCGCGGCGGCGACCTGCCCGGTGAAGATCGCCAGCGGGAAATTCCAGGGGCTGATGCAGACCACCGGCCCCAGCGCCGCCGCCTGTTCGCAGGAAAGCCGCGCCTGCTGCGGGTAATAGCGCAGGAAGTCGACCGCTTCGCGCACCTCCGCAATGGCATTGGCGGCGGACTTGCCAGCCTCGCGCATGATCAGGCCCATCAGGCGCGGCATCTGCGCCTCCATGGCGTCAGCGGCGCGTTCCAGCATGGCGCAGCGCTGGTCCAGCGGGGTGGCGGCCCAGCCGGATGCGGCGGCGCGGGTGGCTGTCTGCAGAGCCTGATCCTCGCTCATTGGCCAGACATGGCCGACGATGTCGCCGTGATCGGCGGGGTTGCGGATTTGCTCGGGATCGGTTCCATCGACCGACTGTCCGGCGCGCCAGTCTTCGCGGGCAGATTCCCGCAGCGCTTCGCCCAGTTCGGCCAGGACCGCCTCGTTCGACAGGTCGAGCCCGGCGGAATTGCGCCGCTCGGCGTAGAGCGCGCTGGGCAAGGCAATCGCCGGATGCGGCGCTCCCGGCTCCGGCATGGCCAGCACGGCTTCGGCGGGATCGGCGATCAGTTCCTCCACCGGCACCTCCAGATCGGCGATGCGGTGGACGAACGAGGAATTGGCGCCGTTTTCCAGCAGGCGGCGCACCAGATAGGCCAGCAGCGTCTCGTGCGTGCCCACGGGGGCGTAGATCCGGCACGGGCGGTTCAGGCCTTCGCGGCCAACGACCTGATCGTAAAGCGGCTCGCCCATGCCGTGGAGGCACTGGAATTCGTAGTCCCCGGGGGTGAAGTCCGGGCCGGCGAAGGCCAGTACCGAGGCCACGGTCTGGGCGTTGTGGGTGGCGAATTGGGGGAACACCGCATCGCGCGCGGCCAGCAGCTGGCGGGCGCACGCAAGATAGGCGGCGTCAGTGTGGACCTTGCGAGTGTAGACTGGAAAGTCGGCCAGCCCATCGACCTGCGCGCGCTTGATCTCCGCATCCCAGTAGGCGCCCTTGACCAGCCGCACCATGATCCGCTTGCCCGATCGGCGGGCGAGGGCGACGATCCAGTCAATCACCGCTGGGCAGCGCTTCTGATAGGCCTGGACGACGAAGCCGAGGCCATCCCAACCCGCCAGTTCGGGATCAAGCGCTAGCGCCTCCAGCAGGTTCAGCGACAGCTCCAACCGGTCGGCCTCTTCCGCATCGATGTTGAGGCCCATGTCATGGCTGCGTGCCAGCAGGGCGAGGTCGCGCAGGCGCGGCAGCAGCTCAGCCATCACCCGGTCCGCCTGCGCGCGGGCGTAGCGCGGATGGAGCGCGGAGAGCTTGATCGAGATGCCGGGGCCGCCATGGACCCCGCGCCCGGCCGAGGCTGCGCCGATGGCGAGGATCGCCGCCTTGTAGGCCGCGCAATAGGCCGCCGCATCCTCTGCCGTCGCCGCTGCCTCGCCCAGCATGTCGTAGGAGAAGCCATAGCCGCGCGCCTCGCGGCTGCGGGCATTGGCCAGCGCCTCGGCGATGGTCTGGCCGGTCACGAACTGCTCGCCCATCAGCCGCATCGCCACGTCGACCCCGCGCCGCACCACCGGCTCGCCCAGCCGCGCGACCAGCCGGGTGAGCGAGGCGGCAAGGCCGCTGTCGTCGACGCTGGCGGCGAGCTTGCCGGTGAGGACCAGTCCCCAGGTCGCGGCATTGACGAACAGCGAGCGGCCCGATCCCAGGTGCGCCTGCCAGTCGCCGCCGGCCAGCTTGTCGCGGATCAGCGCATCGCGGGTGGCGTCGTCGGGAATGCGCAGCAGGGCCTCGGCCAGGCACATCAGCGCCACGCCCTCGCGGCTGGAGAGCGAGAATTCCTGGACCAGCGCCTGAACCCCGCCGGGGCGGTGGGCGGCGCGCAGCCGTTCCACCAATTGGCGCGCCGTGGCGGCTATCGCGGCGCGGGTCTCTGCATCCACCTGCGCGGCACGCGCCAGCGGGGGAACGCAGTCAGGCTCGGGCGGGCGGTGCAAGGCAGTGATCGCCGCGCGCAAGGGATCGCAGGCATGAAGCGGCGGGGCGAAACGGGCAAAGGCCTCGTAAGGGCGGTCGCTGGACATCGGCGGAGGATAGCATTTGGCGCTTGGGCGATCCGACCAAACATCGCTATCAAAACGGGCGATCTTACCAGAAAGGCCCGAAGCCATGCCCCAATCGGCAAGCAGATTCGCCGCAAACAGTGATCTGGACCGTCATGACCGGGCCATGATCGATGTTCTGGCGCAGGACGGACGGATATCGATCACCGACCTTGCTGAGCGGATCGGCCTGTCAAAGACGCCGACCCAGGTGCGGCTGCGGCGTCTGACCGAGCGCGGCTATATCCGCGGCTTCCGCGCAGTGCTGGACCCGGTGCTGCTGGGTATGGACCATGTGGCCTTTACCGAGGTGAAACTGTCCGACACCCGCGAGGCGGCGCTGGAGGAGTTCAACCAGGCCGTGCTGCAAGTGCCCGAGATCGAGGAATGCCACATGATCGCGAGCAATTTCGACTATCTGCTGAAAGTCCGCACCGCAGACATCAAGCGCTACCGGATGGTGCTGGCAGAGAAGATCTCCGCCCTGCCGCACGTCGCCAGCACTTCGACATATGTCGTGATGGAAGTGGTGCGGGATGCGTGGCGCTAGACCGACAGGAGACGCGGCAAGCCGTGCTGGCTGCGCCGTTGGGTCAAAAGCTGGAGCCGGATTTTCCGCCCTGCGGCGCTTTCGCCGCAGCCGGAAAATTAGTGGCTCCCCGAGTAGGATTTTCGGGGAGCCCGTAACCTGCGGCTTTGCTGGCCCATGAAGCTAATATTTGCTTGGGTTTATGCTCCGATAGCGTTCTATAGTTTCCATTGACGTTTGACGAATTCCGACACAATGTGTTGGAACGAATGTTGGGACGAAACGGGCTATGGGCAATCTCACTGCGCTGAAGGTGAAGCACGCGAAGCCGGGTTTTCATGGTGACGGCAAAGGCCTCTATCTGAAGGTCAAGCCTAGCGGTGCGGCGTCCTGGGTGTTGCGGGTGCAGCATATGGGCAAGCGTGAGGATATCGGGCTGGGCTCTGCCGACCTTGTGACGCTGGCCGAGGCGCGGGAGAAGGCTGCCGAACTGCGCAAGCTGGCGCGATCGGGGAAGGACGCGCGGGCCGAGCGCGATCGCGGCAAGGTGGTGATCCCGACATTCGCGCAGGCGGTCGACGATGCCCACAAGGAGCTGTCGAAGGGCTGGGCCGACAAGACGGGCGACGCTTTCAAGGCCTCGCTCGAAGCCCATGCTATCCCGGTGATCGGGCGCCGCCGGGTGGATGAAATCGAAAGCGCGGACGTTATCGCGGTGCTGGCGCCTATCTGGACGGAGAAACCGCAACAGGCGCGCAAGATTCGCCACCGCGTCTTGCAGGTGCTGGCTTTCGCCAAGTCGCGCGGGTGGCGCAGCTCGCCAGTCCCGGGCGCTGCTGAAATCCGGCGCGGTCTGGCAAAGCAGCCGCGCGGGGGCAACTTTGCGGCAATGCCCTATGCCGAGGTCGCGGACTTTGTTGCAGCCGAGCTGGCGAAGGATGCGACTTCGGCGCGGCTCGCCCTGGTGTTCGCGGTGCTGACCGCTGCGCGAAGCGGCGAAGTGCGCGCGGCGCGATGGTCGCAGTTCGACCTTCAGGCCAAGACATGGACGCGGCCCGCTGAAATGATGAAATCGGCGCGGCCGCACGTTGTGACGCTCAACGCCGCGGCGATCGAGGTGCTGCGCCGCGCCCAGGCGCTGAACGGGGGCGAGGCTGACAAGCTGGTATTCCCGGGCGCGCGCGGCGCTCAGCTGTCCGATATGTCGATATCCAAGATGATGCGCGCGGCAGGACGAAAGGAGACTGTGCACGGTTTCCGCTCGACCTTTCGGGATTGGGCAGCGGAGCAACATCCGGAAGTCCCCGCCATGGTCGCGGAAATGGCGCTGGCGCATAGCGTCGGCACGGCGACCGAGCAGGCCTATCTGCGCAGCGACCTGCGCCAGCTCCGTTTCCGCCTGATGGACGCATGGGGGCGCTATGTCGCGCCTTCGCTGGGCATTGCCGGGGGCAATGTGGTGAAGCTGGGAGCGGCATGATGGTTCGCCCGGTCGATCACGCGGCAGATAACGCGGATATCGAAGCCGCAACGCCTGATGTTCAGGATCTACTTTTCGCTGCCTATGAGGGGGTGGGCGAGGGTGATTGGGCTCCGCTGGCGAAGTATATTCGGGCCGGGCTGGCAATCCCTGGCTACCTTGGAGATCGCATTGCCGACGCGATCGAGGGCGCAGGCGGGGTGCCTAGGATCACGACGCAAGTGCGCGCAAAGCGCGGGCTTCGCGAGGTCCAGCGGCAATTCGATCGCAAGCTTGCGCTTGGCCGTGAGATCGAAAAGCAGATGCGCGAAGCTCGCCACGGTGAAGGCAAGCGGATCGTCGCTGACCTCGCGTCACGTTGGGGCGTTAGCGAATCCGTAGCGCACGAGGCGCGGGCGCTGTTCAAGAACGTGATCGAAGGGCGGGGGCCTCTCCCTATGCCGCCAGGAGTTGTGCTCAACCTTCTGCAATTCCCCGAGTTCGTTTATGGGCAAAATTCCAGCGAAGTCGAGAAATTGCCAGAAGACTGACTTGGTGACGCTCCTAAAAGTGCCGCTAAATTCCGGGGCCATCCAATACGAAGGATGGCAACATGATCGAACTACTGAAGCGCCCCGAAGTGGAGCGCCGGACTCAACTTAGCCGGTCGAGCCTCTACCTGCTCATGTCCAAGGGCCGGTTCCCGGCGCCTATCAAACTGAGCGAACGGGCCGTCGCGTGGCGCGCGGACGAAGTTGACGAATGGGTCAAGCGGCGGATCGAGGCGAGCGAAGGCCGTGCGGCTTGAGCTCAAGCCCGGCGTCGGCGGGGCCGATAGCCGGGGCGTGCCGGTGGGGTGCTGTGGCTATGGCAACCCCTTGGAGGTCTGCACGGCGCAGCTGTCATCCGAACGGCGCTGCCTGCTGTGCGAGCGGACCGGCGGCTTCCCGCTGCCTGCATGGTGGCGGGGGGCTTGCGAGGCCGAGGACTTGGCGGGGCCGAGCGTCCAGGTGGTGCCGATGCGAACGCCCTCGCTGCCGTGGGCCGTGATCGCTTTTTTGGAGACCCGCTATGTCAACCCGCGCTGGCCAATCGTCGGCGCGCGCGATGCGGCCGAGGCCGTGCAGCTGGCGGTGGCGCGCGGCGTTCAAGTCGCGAAGGCTTCCCGGTTGGAGGTAGTCGGGCCGGGCCACTGGCGCGCGCGCCGGGTGGTGGTGCTTGCGCGCGATGCCTTCGCGCGCGTGGAAAGAGAGGGCCGGGGCGATGGCGCTTGAACGGCAAGAGGTCGAGTTGCTGGCGGAGCTCGCGGCCGAGATCGAGATGCAGCGGAGGCCGGTGTGGCACTTCGCGCAATGGCTACGCGCCGAGGTTGAATGCCATGACGCAACCGCCGAAGAACCGGCAGGCGCGCTGCTTTCATCGTTTCACGCCTGGTGCGACCGTAAGGCGCTTGCCCGGGTCAACGCGACTGCATTCGGGAGGCTGCTGGGCAGCGTCGGAATTGGCCGCCGGAAGCGGGGCAAAGGCCGCGTGGTTCGCGTCGGGTGCAAGCTGCGAGTTGCCTCTCCAAGGGATCGCAGCGCCGCAGATATCCAGTTCGAACGCTGGCTGGCAGAGCGCTGCGATCGCAGCGACCCAACTTCCCGGATCAACGCGACCGAGCTGTTCCGACAGTTCGAACAGTTCATCGCTGATTGCGATGTAAGCGAGGGCGATCGGATGACGCAAACAGCATTCGGGCGCCGCCTGAGCGCGCTCGGCATCGGCACAATTCGCGCGGGTGCTGCTGGTCGGGTCGATCGGGTCGGAATCCGCCTCAAGGACGGGCGGCAGATCGCTTGCGTGAATGCTGACAATGGGACCGGCGACCTGTTCGCCGCCGCGCCATGACCGCGCCGCGCCGCCGCCTCTCGCCCTTCCCTCCCTACTGTTCGGGCACTGTTCAACAACTGTTAGATGCGGCTGTCACCGCGTGGCCTGGCCATATGCATCCGGGGGATGAAGGCGAGATTTCGGAGATTTCGAACAGTTTCCGAACAGATGGTCGAACGGTTGCCCGAACAGACAAAAGAGCGCGTTTCTGCGGGTCTCGAACAGTTAGAACAGTTTTCTACCTAATGTGTTCTGTGCGCACGCGCGCCCGCACACAAGGCGACGAAGTTCGAGGGAAACTGTTCAAGGTCGGCGTTAGGCGCGCCAAGGCCAGGGGGGTAGGAGAATCTCGCCAGGGCTATGCCTCTGCTGACCACCGCCCCCCTCACTCAAAGACTTTTTTCTGCGGCGATGAAAATTCGAGGGCCGGGGCCGTGGGCTTCTCGCCCTGGGGAGCCCTAGGAGCGCGCGCGGCGGGGCGGGGCGGCGCGCGAGGTCGCAGGCTGGGAATTGCGCTCTGTGCGGCTCTGGCTGGCGCAGCGCTGGCCTATCGGGGCGGTCTAGGGCGGGGGCGGATCGATGGCCGCCGCTGATCATTATTTCCGCGCGGACCTGCTGGGCGACCGGATCGACCCAAACCATGGGGCGAGGGGGAGGCCGCGCCATGTTGCCACTGCGGCGCTTCGCCTGCGCGTGGCCGAGCTGCGCGCCGAGGGCCTGAGCCAGCCCGCAATCGCCAAGGCGATCGGGATCACCGTGCCGACGCTGATCCTGCACTACCGCGCCGAACTTGGATCGAAATCGAACGCCTGGCGCCGCTGGGCAAGCAAGGAGGAAAACGACAATGGCAGTCCGTGAAGAGGTGGTGCGCGCGGTCGCACAAGACGTTCGGGACGCAATCAACCGGGGGGCGGGCTGCACTGCCACCGGCGGCGAAGTGCTGAAGGCTGTTGCCCTGGTGTTCGGTCAAGTGATGTCGAGCCTGCCGCCCGAGGCCGTGGCGGCGTGGATGCGCCGGGAGGCCGCACGGATTGAGGCGCTCGCCCGAACTTCGGCGGTCAACCTGGGCGAGCTGGAGACCCGGCAGTGAGCGCTGAACTTCTCGAAGCGGCGCGGGTGCGCGCCATGTTCGCGCAGCTGATCGGCAATCTGGCAACCGCCGGTGTCGCTGCGCCGGTGATCGGGACGGGCGCATTGCTGGCGCTGATCGAGTTCATGATGCTCAACCAGGGCGTCGAGCCGACCGCCGTCTGGCTCCACAACCACGGCCGCGCCGTCGATGAGACCGGGGACGATTGGCTTGCCGCGCTGAATCTTGACGGTCGCCGCAATGATGGTTAATCATTGGGCTCTCAAGTGCGCGGGATGCGCAGTTGACCCGACCCAACGTCCGGGATGGACGCACGGATCGGCCACAAACCTGACTTTCAGGCTTATGGCGGAGTGCGTCCTTTGAACAACCAGGCATTTCCTTTTCAGATCAAAGAACTTTCGCAGACCGGCGAGATTGTCGGGCTGGCTGCTGCCTTCGGCAACGTCGATAGCGGCGGAGATCGTATCTTGCCTGGCGCGTTTGCGGCCTCGCTCGCCGAACATCGCAGCGCCGGAACGACGCCGGCGATGTTGCTTCACCACGATATGCAACGCCCGATTGGTGTCTGGACCGAACTTGCAGAGACCCGCGAGGGACTGCTTGCCAAGGGCCGGATCACCATCGACGCAAAGGATGGCCGCGAAGCCTATGAGCTCGCCCGTTCCGGTGCACTGTCGGGCCTCTCGATCGGATACAAGGTCGAGCAGGAACGCCTTGCGGCAACTTCGCGCGACCTGGTGAAGCTGAAGCTGTTCGAAATCTCCCTGGTCGCAATGCCCATGAACAACCTGACCCGGCTTCACTCGGTCAAGACGATTGGCAGCGTCCGGGACATCGAAGACCTGCTGCGCAGCGGGGGCTTGTCTGGTCGGCAGGCCAAGGCGGCGGCGAGTGCGGCTTGGAAGTCCGTCAATCCAACCCAACACGACGACGAAGCAAAGGCCGTGCTGGCCGATGCAATTCGGCGCCTGGCCAAACTGTAAAGGAACACTGGCGATGAACGATATTGCTGAGCTGCTGAAGCAGCATACCGATGGGGTCGAACTGAAGTTCGAGGAATACAAGACGCTCACTGCCGCGATGGCCGCGCGGCTCGACGATGTTGAGCAGAAATCCGCCCGGGGCGGCGGCGGCTGGGTCATCGAAACGCCCGGGCGGCAGTTCGTTTCCGATGAAGGGGTGAAGGGCTTTCTGATGGCGCCGGGCGGCGGTCGGCGCGTCGGGGTCGAGACCAAGGCAACGCTTACCAGCGCGGTGACGAATGCCGCCGGTTCGGTCGGGGATTCGGTTGTTGCGAGCCGCGATTCCGCGCTGACGCTTCCCCGGCGCAGCCTGTTCCTGCGCAACCTGTTGCCGGTCATCCAGGTGACCAGCGGCAGCGTCGAATATCCCAAGGTCAAGACGGTGAACAGCGCCGCCGCGACTGTCGCGGAAGGCGCGCTGAAGCCGGACTCCGATATGCAGATGGAACTGGTTACGGTGCCCATTCGCACGATTGCGCACTGGATGCTTGCATCGCGGCAGGTGCTGGATGACGCCCCGCAGCTGCAGGGCCTGATCGATAGCGAGCTGCTCTATGGCCTCGCCCTCGAAGAAGAGTCGCAGCTGCTCAACGGCGGCGGCACCGGCACCGACCTCAACGGCATCTACACCCAGGCAACCGCATTTGCAGCCGGGTCGAATACGGTGACTTCGCCAAACAAGATCGACGTCATCCTCTACGCCATGCTGCAGGGCGCGCTGTCCGACCTGCCGCCGACGGCGATCGTGCTGCATCCGAGCGACTGGACGAGTATGCGCGGGATCAAGGACGGGCAGGGCAAGTATCTGCTCGGGGATCCCGCTGCAGCGGTCGAGCCGCGCCTGTTCGGGCTGCCGGTGGTCGCAACCCAGGCGCAGACGGCGGGCTCTTTCCTGGTGGGAGACTTCGCCGGATCGGCGGTGCTTTATGACCGCTGGTCTGCGCGGGTCGAGCTTTCGACGGAAGACGGCGACAACTTCCGCAAGAACCTGGTGACCATCCTGGCGGAAGAGCGGATCGGGCTGGCCGTGAAGCGCACGGCAGGTTTCATCAAGGGCACCTTCAGCGGCGCGATCACTGACCTGACCTCGTAACCTGACTTGCCGGGCTGGGCCCGGCGCACAAGCCCCCGGGCTTTCGCCTTGGTCGGCGGAAGCCCTGCCCGGAGGTCTTTCAGGGTGTCGGCCTCCGGGCACCTTTCTTGGAGTATCCCGCATGGCTGTTCAAATCGGATCCCTGCTAATCAGCCTGGGGCTTGAGTCCGGGGCGTTCAAATCCGGGCTGGCCGATGCCGACAAGGAGCTCAAGAAGGCGACCCGCCGCATGGAAGCGGTGGGCAAGTCCATGCAGAACCTGGGCCAGCAGCTCTCGCTGGCCGTTACAGTGCCGCTGATCGCCATGGGCGCGGCGGCGGTGCGCGGCTTTCAGGAACAGCAGCAGGCCATGGCGCAGGTAGAGGCCGCGCTGAAGAGCATGGGCGGCGTCAGCGGAAAGACGGCAGCCGAGCTGGAAAAGGCCGCCGACGCTCTGGAAATGAACAGCCTGATCGATGCGGACGTGATCCTGAAACAGGTGACGGCGCAGCTGCTCACCTTCGGCAACATTGCGAATGCGGAATTCGACCGCGCGCAGCAGGCCGCGATCGACATGGCGACCCGCCTTGGAAGCGAGCCGCAAGCGGCGGCGATCCAGCTGGGCAAGGCGCTGAATGATCCAATCAAGGGCGTCTCTGCCCTGACGAAGGTTGGCATTCAGTTCACCGATGCGCAGAAAGCGCAGATCAAGGCGATGGTCGAGGTCAATAACGTCGCCGGTGCGCAGGGTATTATCCTGGGCGAGGTCGAGCGCCAGTTCAAGGGCGCGGCGAAAGCGGCCGCCGATACGTCGCCATGGCGGCAGGCGAAGGTGGCGATCGGACAGGCCGGGGACGAAGTAGGCAAGGCCCTTAACCCGTATGTCGAAATGGCGGCGAAGAAGATTGCCGAGCTGGCGCGCGCCTTCAACGAGCTGCCGCAAGGCACGAAGAACCTCATCATGGGAGCCGCCGCTGTCGGGGCAGCGCTGGGGCCGGTTATCTCGATCCTGGGCACGGTGGTTTCAGCGACCGCGCCCTTTACCGCCGCGATCGGCATGATCGGATCGTCGGGCGGCGTCATGGCGGCGGCGAGCGCTGCGATCAGCGGTCTAGGTGCTGCGCTTGGTCCTGTCCTGGTTCCCCTTGGCCTGGTCGCGGCTGCCGGGGCCGTGATCTATGCCAACTGGGACAAGATTGGCCCGGTGCTGGAAGAGCTGTGGACGACCGCGCAAAAGGTGCTCGGGCCGCCGCTGCAAGAACTGGTGACTAGCATCTCCGGCACGCTGCAAGAGCTCTGGAAGGGGCCGCTGGGTGAAGGGATTCGCATGGTGGTCAGCGCGCTTGGCGACCTGCTTACCGTGCAGCTGAAGGTGTTCGGCCCGGTGGTGATCGGAGTGCTGAAGGTGTTGGTTAGCTATCTGTCCAACACCTTCAAGGCGATCGGCGATGGCGCCCGTGCAATCAGCGCGCTTTTCAAGGGTGATTTCAGCACGGCGGCTGCTGCGATCGATTCGGCCATGAACCGCGTGTTCTTCGGACTGCCGCACAAGGTGCGGGATTCGGTCAAGAAGCTGGTCGAGGCCGTGCGCGAATGGATGGTCGACAAGCTCGATGCGGTTTGGGAATGGGTGCGCGGCAAGATCAAGGTGGTCGGCGATGCATTCTACAAGCTGTATGACGCGGTGGTCGGCCATTCCTATATCCCCGACATGGTTGACGGCATCGCGGCGCAAATGGCGCGGCTCGATGCGGTCATGGTCGACCCGGCGAAGAGCGCGACCGAACAGGCACGGCAGGCCTTCGAAGAGCTGGGCCGTGATGTGCAGCAAATCATGTCACGCCTGTTTCCCGAAGCCCGGGCGATCGCCGACCTTCGGGGCGAGCTGGGCTCGCTCGATCGGGGTATCGCTGCCGGCGGGGCCGGTGGCTATTCACCTGATCAGCTGCGCGCCGCGCGGCAGCGTCTGTTGCAGAATGCCGACCCGGCGACCCGTGCCGGGGTGGCTCTTCCGCTGTCCGACTATGTGAACCTCTACGGTGGCAGCCTTGGCCCGGATATGCAGCAAATCCAGGCCGAGCTCGACAACATCGGCAAGGCCGCGAACGACAACGCCGCCGGGATCGAGGTCGCGAACGTGCGGATCGTCAACAGCTTCAAGGACATGGTAGAGCAAACCATGTCGGCGATCGGCAAGCTGGGCGATGCGATCAAGGGCGGCGACTTTTTCGACATTCTCGACGGGCTGGTCGGGCTGGGCATCCAGCTGGGCAGTATCGGCTTGTTCGGCAAGGGTGCGCAGAACGCTATCAATGCGCCCAAGGCGTTCGCCCTGGGCACGAACTACGCCCCCGGCGGGCTGGCGCTGGTCGGCGAGCGGGGGCCGGAGCTGGTCAACCTGCCGCGCGGTTCGACGGTTACGCCCAATCACCGGCTTGGCGCGGGCGGTGTCACGAACAACTATTTCAGCGGCAACTTGATGACCCCGGAATTTTGGGCACGGATCCATGCTGGAGACGCGCAGGCCGCCCAGGCGGGGGTGCAGGGGGGCTTGCAGCAGCTGCGCTACATGAATTCCCGCCGCTGGGCTGGCTGAAGCCCGATTTGACCGCACGGGCGATGTGTGAAACAAGACGGGCCGAAGCAGGGCTGCAACCCTGCCTCGACCCTGACCAATCGACCTTGTGAGGAGGTTTCATGGCTAATTCACCCGTAGGGGGCGGCGCGTCCCCGTTCAATGCCCTGTTCGGCATTTCCGCAATCCACGATATCGACGCCGCGTTCTGGCAGGCGCACGCCGCATGGCGCGCGCTCGAAGACCAGTTCGAGGTTTACGAGGGCTGTCCCGACGAAGACCCGGTGTCGGCGGCGCTGTTCGATCGCGCAAACGAAGCCCAGGATGCGATGTTCGCCGCGCCGGTCCAGACTGCAGCCGCGTTGCTGGCGAAGCTGGAAGCCTGCCGCGATGGCGGGGCTTCGAATGTGATCGATATGTGGGTGGACGGCGTAAAGGTGTTCGACCTGATCGAGCGGGACGTTCGGCGCCTCGCGGCGCGCGAGACTGAGTTGGCCGTGCGTTAAATCGGGACCAATGGTCCTATTTACAAACGGGACCAAAAGTTCTAATTGCCGCATATGGCATTGGCGAACAGGTATTCCAGAGCGAAGCTCGTCGCACTTTCCGGGGCACCGGAAGACGCTGTGGTGTTCTGGCTGCGGCAAGGCTTGCTGCTGCCCGAACAGGACGGCGAGCGGCGGCATCGCCGTTTCACGGAAGACGAGGTGAGGATCGGCGCGCTCCTGAATGCCGCGCGCGGCCTTGGTCTGAATGCCGGGACCATGTTGGAAATTGTCGGGCCGGTGCGTTCGGCGATCAAAGCCTATCGGCTGATTCCGGCAACGGATCGCATGGGAGACGTTCTGGTTTATTGCCGGGACAAGGCACAAGGCATCGCCGACGATCATCTCGGCAATCTCGCGGCGCGCGGGTTCATCGGCGACGCAGAGCTTGCCCAGCTGAGGCGCGCAGCGGAAGCCGTTCCCGCCGACCGGATCGATGAGCTTTGGCTGGCCGACGCCGTGATCGAGGGGGAGGGCGTGCTGCTCTGCATTCGGGAACGACACGGCAGCTGGCGCCTGCAACTCGGCGCCGCCGAAGCGGGCTTTGGCGCGCCTGCCGCATTCGCGTTCGACCTAGCCCAGATCATGCCAAGCAAGGAGGCGCTGCAATGAAGCGTTCCGCTGGTCCATCCTATCCGACGAAAGCCAGCATTCGGCGCCTGGTAGACGCCGCGAAAGAGGCGGGGATCAAGATCGGCGGCGTTGAGTTTGCGATCGATGGCACGGTGCGAATTCTGAGCGACGTTCCCGCGGCGACATCGAAACGTGCGAACGATTACGACGATTGGAAGCGCGGCAGATGAGCCAAGGGCCGCACATTGTCACCATCCGGAAGCCGGGCAAGCCGGTCCGCCATTACGTCTATGCGTGGCGGGGCGGACCGCGTGTCCATGTCCAGGAAGGCGGCGAGCGGCCTAGGCTGAGCGGATCCATCATTGATGCGATTGCCGAGGCGCGCCGGGAGCGCGGCGTGTTCGATGGTGTCGACCGCATTGCGGGGCTGATCGCCGATTACAAGGCCAGCCCACACTGGCAGGACTTGGCGAAGTCGACCAAGCCGACCTGGCAAATGTGGCTCGGACGGATCGAGGACGAATTCGGCAAGGCCAAGGTGGGTGCCTTCGCCGACCGGCGAATCCGGAACGATATCGGAAAGTGGCGGGACCGCTGGGCAGACAAGCCGCGCAGCGCGGACATGGCAATTCAGGTGCTTCACCGGCTGCTATGGTTTGCTGTGGAACGGGGGCACCTCGACCGGAATCCTGTCACTGGTTTCTCCAAGCTGTATGAAGCCGACCGCTCGAACATCATCTGGAGCCCGGAAGACTTCGCCGCATTCAATGCGGAGGCGTCGATCGAGGTGCAAGAGGGGGTCGAGCTTGCGGCCTATACCGGTCTGAGGCGCGGCGACCTTGTGGCGCTGCCCTGGTCGGCGGTGGGCGAGCACGCGATTGTCTGGCAGACGAGCAAGAGCCGGGGCAGGGCGCGCGTCGTGATCCCCTTGCTGGACGAAACGAAGGCGCTGCTGGCGAAGATCAAGGCGCGGCACGAGCGCGAAATGTCCGAGCTCGAACCGAAAAAGCGGCGACCGCTTCCGGAAACGGTGCTGGCGAACAGCCGCTGGCAGCCGTGGACCGCGATGGGATTTGGGAGCCGCTTCAATGATGCCAAGCGGGAAAGCGGCATCGCGGTCAACCTGCACGACCTGCGCGGCACCTTCGCTACGCGATGCGTCCGCGCCGGGCTCACTGATCAAGAGGTCGCCAATATCCTGGGCTGGACCGCGAAGGATATCGCCGAGATTCGGCGCCGATATGTCGACGAAGCGCGCGTCGTGGTGGCGATCGCAGAGAGGCTTGCGCAGAGCCGAGCGTAAAACGGCTGTAAAACGGCAACCGTGTGAGGTGGTGAAAATGGCGGAAAACGTGGTCGGGGAGACAGGATTCGAACCTGCGACCCTCTGCTCCCAAAGCAGACGCGCTACCGGGCTGCGCCACTCCCCGACCGGGGTTGTCCTTCGCGTTGGTGGGCCCGGCAGGACTCGAACCCGCGACCTAGCCGTTATGAGCGGCCAGCTCTAACCAACTGAGCTACAGGCCCGTAGCGCGAAGCGACGCGCGCGGGTTAGCGGGGTGCGGGCGGTTAGGCAAGCTCCACCGATCCGATCAGGTCGCTTACGCTGGTCGGCGCAATGCCGCGCCGGGCAAGGTGGGCAAACGCCTGCCGCCACCAGTCGTAAAGCGCATCCAGTTCGTCCTCGCTGCGAACGTAGGGCGTAAAGCCCGCAGCCAGCGATGGGCTGTGGAACGAGAACACCAGAACCGGGAGCTGCTGGTCGATCGCAATGTCGATCCCCCGGATGGCTTCCTCGATCGTGACGCCTTCCGGGGTGAGGGGGATACGTTCGAGCAGGCCGATCCTGGCCAGTGCCCCGCGCAGCCGTGGAACCCGCCACATCCGGGGGTAGAGCCACGGCCCCAGCTGGCGCAGAATCCCCCAGTAGACCGTGGTGAGCGGCAATTCCATCAGGCGCTGGTTGCCTCCGATCCAGTAGGGCCGCAGCGGATGCCCGCGAAAATTGGGTCCTCCGCTCGCGCTGTAATCGAAGGCGGCGCGGACCGAGGTGTCGATGGCGATGCCGTGTTCGGCCAGGATGTCGGCCGTGTTCCGCCCCACGCCATAACGCCCCGCGCGGTAGATCAGCGGGCTGGTGCCAAAGGTCTTGACGATCGCATCACGCAGGCGGCGAAACTTCTCGCGCTCAAGCTCCTTCGGAAGGTTGCCGGCGAAGCTGTTGTATTCGTTCACCTGTTCTTCAAACGGGGGGCTGACCCACGGATGCAACTGCACCCCGATCTCGGCGCGTCCGGCGGCCACCGCCTCGCCCAGCACTTCCCCCGCCGCAGGGCAGGTGGCGATCGGGTAATCGACAAGGTAGACCGGGCAGACGCCCTGGCCTTCGCAGAACTGCTGGAACCGGGCGAGCCGGGCCACGGTGTAGACCGTATGTCCCTCGCGCCGGATCGGCTGGTTCCAGTCAAACTCTTCCTCGGTGTCGACCGTCACCAGGTATCGCTGCCCGGCCCCGGCCGGAAAGCGCACCTCGCGTCCGGGAGGGGGGAGGTCGGTGATTGCCGGAAGAACCAAGGTCGCGTCATTCCTTTTGATTTTCAAGCCGTTCGAACTTCAGCAGCGACCGTGCGACTTCAGCCTCTGTCAGCCCTCTGGCTAGGTCCCGAAGCGGCGCCGGTCAAGCCCGGCAGGACCAGCCGCAACCGATCTTCCTTGCGTTCCAGCGAGCCGCCCGCCGCGCGTGCCTCGCTCCGGGCAAGGCGCAGGGCAAAGCCGACGCCGAACACGCCGGCGGAAATGACCTGCGGGATCGATCCGGCTGCGGCGCGGAACAGCTCGTCCGTGCCGCGGCTGGCCAGGACGGCCGGCAGGGCAAGGTCGAGCCGCACCGTTCCCGCTTTTTCGCGCAGGCGCAGTTTCAACTGCTCACCCGGCGCGCAGACCCCGGCCAGGGTGGCGAGCAGGCGCCAGACGATCCGCTCGGCCTCGATCCGGGCGAGCGGGACGGCCAGCGACCCTTCGAATTCGCGCATAGCAAAACCGCTGCCGCGCTGGCGGCTGTGGGCGGCCAGCTGAGCGACTGTGCTGGCCACCACGTCGCCAAGGTCCGTGGCTCCGCCTTCGACATCGAGCGCGCCGCTCTCCAGCTTGGCGAGGCGTTCCAGTTCCTCGAAGGCGGCCAGCATCCGCGCGGCATCCCCGACAACGCTGGAAGCCAGCGCCCGGTAATCGTGCGGAGTGGGGCCGAACAGCTGCTGCTGGATCACTTCCGCGAAGCCCTGGATTGCGTTCACCGGCGTGCGCAGTTCGTGCAGCATCTGGCGAATGCGGTCCGCCTCGCTGTCGCGGGCGGGCCTGGCCGCAGCGGCGTCAACCGGGTCCGCTGCGGGACGGCGCAGGCGGCCGCGATAGCCAAGATGCCGGCCGTCGAGGGGGTCGAACCATGGCACCGCGTCAATCTGCCAGTCGCCGGCGATGGCGGGCGCGCCTTCCAGCGAGACCGCGATCCCGCGCAGCGGCTGGCGGCGGCGCAGCGCCTCGTCAAGCGCGGGCGGCGCGGCGAGCGGACTTGCATTGTCCCGCCCGCCAAGGCGCAGGCCGATCAGCATCGGCGCGGCACCGGGATCGGCCCAGACGATCCGCCCCGCTGCATCGGTGGCGAAATCACAGGCCTGCACCGTGGCCGGCACCCGCAGCACATGGTCCTCGCCCAGCGGCAGCCGGGGCGAATCACCCTGTGGGCGCACTTCGACCACTTCGCGGGCGCGGCGATAGGCCTCGATCCGCCTGACCAGGGCGCCAATGCCCTGGGCGGCGTCTTCCGCAGCCGCAGGCGCTGGTGAAGCCGCGCTTTCGCCGGGCTCCGCGGCGCTGGCAGGCGGCAGTGCGCGGGCCTGAGCTCCGAGCCGCGCCAGCAGCGTGCGGACGGTGGACGGAAGATCCCTGCGCGACCAGGCATGGTCCCGCGCGGACGGAGTCAACGCCGGGATCAGGTCGAGCCATTGCTCCTCGCCCAGGTCGGCGCGGAGCAAGGCCGCCCTTGCAACATCGTCTTCGCACCCGGCCAGGGCCGCGACCAGCCGGGGAGAGCGCAGGCGCAGCGCGGAATCGCCGAGCATCGCGGCGCGCTCACGGGCGGGAATGAGCTTTGCCAGCTGCGCGAGCCGGGCATAGGCTGCATCGACCTGATCGCCGCGCGCCTCGGCCGGCATGATGCCCAGCAGGTCGAGCAATTGCCGCAACTGGACCCGCTGCAAAGCACCGCCATCGGCGCGCAGGCGCAGCACGGTCCCAAGGCGGTCGTCGAAATGCATGATTGCTCCAGTAAGCTGCGCGGCGCGCGCAGGCGAGTGTCATACCAGAGATGTCCACGGCTGGTATCGCAGCGATTGATGCGTTGCAAAGCGGGACAATTGCGGCCATAAACAATAAAATTATCGAGGCTCTGGGGGCAGGGTCGTGATTATTACTGTTGGGGGGCATTGTCCTGCGTGGCGCGGTTGCATCAACCGTCGGTGCGGCGCAGTACGAAAAGGGTAAGGCATGGCCAATCTTGACGCGATCGACCGGCGCTTGCTCGCCGAACTCCAGGATGAAGGACGGGTAACCAACGTCGAGCTTGCCCAGCGTGTCGGCCTGACAGCGCCGCCCTGCCTGCGCCGGGTCCGCGCGCTGGAGGAGGAAGGCGTGATCCGCGGCTATCACGCGGATCTCGATGCCTCGAAGCTGGGCTTTGCGATCACGGTCTTCGCGATGGTCAGCCTGAAGAGCCAGGCCGAGGAATCGCTGCGCCAGTTCGAGGACGCGATGAAGTCGCTGCCCGAAGTGCGCGAATGCCACATGCTGAACGGTGAGATCGACTTCATCCTGAAGATCGTCAGCAAGGACCTGCAGAGCTTCCAGGAATTCCTGACCAGCAAGCTGACGCCTGCGCCCAACGTGGCGAGCGTCAAGACCTCGCTGACGATCCGCACCGCCAAGCAATTGCCGGGCGTGCCGCTGGAATAGGCGCGGCGGCCGGATCGGTGGCGGATCAGCAGCGTCGCGTCCACCCCCGTCACCCTGAATAGGCTTCAGGGTCAATACTCCCGTTTTACGCTGAAGCTGTGGAGCGCAAGCCGAACCGGGCCACTGGCTCTGTCCGGCAGGCACGGCGCCCGGCTGCGCGATGGATCCTGAAGCAAGTTCAGGATGACGGGTGGATGGAGGGCAGTTCCAGGTTCGCTCCCGGTCCGCGCCCAGCGTTCGTCACCCTGAACTGGTTTCAGGGTCCAGGCCTCGTCTTGCGCCGAAGGTCTGGCCTGCTCAGCGCTTCGCCAGCCATTCCTCCAGCCACTTGATCGTGTAGTCACCGTGGATGAAGTCCGGCTCGTTCATCAGCGCCTGATGCAGCGGGATCGAGGTCTTGATGCCGCCGACGACCATTTCCTCGAGCGCGCGCTTGAGGCGCATGATGCAGCCTTCGCGGGTGCGGCCCTTGACGATCAGCTTGGCGATCATCGAATCGTAATAGGGCGGCACCTTGTATCCGGCGTAGAGCCCTGAATCGACGCGCACGTTCATGCCGCCTGCCGCGTGGTAGTTCTGCACCAGGCCCGGCGAGGGGGCGAAGGTCCACGGATCTTCCGCGTTGATGCGGCATTCGATCGCGTGGCCGTTGAATTCGATGTCGTCCTGAGAGACCGACAGCGGCTTGCCATCGGCGATGCGGATCTGTTCGCGCACCAGATCGACCCCGGTGATCGCCTCGGTAACGGGATGTTCCACCTGCAGGCGGGTGTTCATCTCGATGAAGTAGAACTCGCCGTTTTCCCACAGGAACTCGATCGTGCCCGCGCCGCGATACCCCATATCGGCCATCGCCCTGGCGACGATCCCGCCCATGCGGTCGCGCTCTTCGGGGCTGATGACGGGGGAGGGGGCCTCTTCCAGCACCTTCTGGTGGCGGCGCTGGAGCGAGCAGTCACGCTCGCCAAGATGGATGGCATTGCCATTGCCGTCGCCGAACACCTGGAATTCGATGTGGCGCGGATTGCCGAGATACTTCTCGATATAGACGGTCGCGTCGCCGAAGGCGGCTTTGGCTTCGCTGCCGGCCTGCTGGATCAGCGTTTCGAGCTCGTCCGGGCCGGTGCAGACCTTCATGCCGCGCCCGCCGCCGCCCGAGGCGGCCTTGATGATCACCGGATAGCCGGCACGCTCGGCAATCTCGCGCGCTTCGGCAATGTCGGAAACGGCGCCGTCCGACCCGGGGACCAGCGGCAGGCCGAGCGCGCCTGCGGTGCGCTTGGCCTCGATCTTGTCGCCCATGGTGCGGATGTGTTCGGGCTTCGGCCCGATCCAGGTGATCCCGTGGGCCTCGACAATCTCGGCGAACTGGGCGTTCTCCGACAGGAAGCCATAGCCCGGGTGGATCGCGTCGGCATGCGCGATCTCGGCGGCGGAGATGATCGCCGCCATGTTGAGATAGCTGTCCTTGGCCGCCGGCGGCCCGATGCAGACCGCATGGTCGGCCAGCCGCACGTGCATGGCATCGGCATCGGCGGTGGAATGCACCGCGACCGTCTCGATCCCCATTTCGTGGGCCGCGCGGTGGATGCGCAGGGCGATCTCGCCGCGGTTGGCGATCAGCAGGCGGGTAATGGCCATGGGGTGCGCCGACCTCAGCCGATCACGACCAGCGGCTGGTCGAATTCGACCGGCTGGGCGTTGTCGACCAGCACCGCCTTGAGCGTGCCGGCATTGGGCGCAGTGATCGGGTTCATCACCTTCATCGCCTCGATGATCAGCAGGGTGTCGCCCGCCTTCACCGCCTGGCCAACGCTGACGAACGGCGCGGCGCCGGGTTCGGGCGAGAGATAGACAGTGCCGACCATCGGCGACTTGACCGCCCCCGGATCGTCGGCCGGGGCGGGAGCTGCGGCAGCGGCAGGTGCCGCAGCAGCCGGCGCCGGCGCGGGCGCGGCAGCATAGACCGGCGCCGCAGCGGCGACGGAGCCCTGGCGCGAAACCTTGATCTTGCGATCCCCGTCTTCGACCTCGATCTGGGTCAGTCCGGTCTCGGCCAGCATTTCGGCCAGTTCGCGCACCAGCGCGGTATCGATGTTCATGCCGTCGGAACGGCCGCCTTTTGCGTCGCCCATGCGATCCTCTTGCCTGTTACGTGCCGTGCCTATGCGCGGGGTAGCAGGGAGAGGCAAGCGGGGAATTATGGCTTTCCACGGTGACTAAAGCTGCGCGGCCGCCTCCAGCGCGAGCAGGTAGCTGTTGGCGCCGAACCCGCAGACCGTGCCCTTGGCGGCCATGCCGACATAGCTCTTGTGGCGGTATTCCTCGCGGGTGTGCGGGTTGGAAAGGTGGACCTCGATCACCGGCACCTTGATTGCGCGGATCGCATCGAGCAGCGCGATCGAGGTATGGGTATAGGCGCCGGCGTTGAGCAGCACGGCGTGACAGCCGGTGGCCTGCGCCTCGTGCAACCAGTCGACCAGCGCGCCTTCGTGGTTCGACTGGCGGGATTCGACCGTGAAGCCCAGCGCCGCTCCGCGCTGTTCCAGCAGGCGGCCGATGTCGGCCAGGGTCTGGCTGCCGTAGACCTCGGGCTCGCGCGTGCCGAGCAGGTTGAGGTTGGGTCCGCTGAGGACCAGGATCTTGCGTTCAGCCATGGGAAATTCCTGCTTGTGCCTGGGGCCGCGCCTGCATACCGGCCCTGCCGCGCGGCACAAGCCCCATGCACGCGCGATCAACCAGGCGCGAGCTGCGGATTGTTGGCCACGGCGGGGTTGGACGGCTCGTTCGGATCGTGCTCCACGACCGTGTCCTCGACGCCGGGTTCGTCGTCGGACTGGACTGAGGCCGTTTGCGCCGGCCTGGCCGAAGGGGCGGCCCTGCGGGCGGCATTCTCGGCCCGGACGGCGGCAGATTCGGCGCGCTGGGCGGCCGCTTCCGCGGCGGCGACCTTTTCGGCAAGGAGTTCGTCGCGGCTAGAGCAGCCGGCGAGGACCAGGCAGGCGCAGGCCAGGATGGCCGGCACGACCGGTCGCGGCAGGCGGGGCTGGGCAGGGCTGATATTCACGTCACGGCTCCCTTGCCCCCTGCGGGAGGGGGCTTGGGAGCCGGGATAGCGCGAAATGATTACGCAAAACTAACCAGACCGGGCAGGCTTTCGTTCGTTACTTGTCGACGCCCGCATTCTTGCCCCACTGGCGCGCGGCGGTATATCCGAGGTAGCCGGTCCCGAACAAGGCGTAGAGCGGCTCGGGCAGGCCGTTGAGGTAGGCGTTCATACCCTGGGCGATGGCCTGCGCGGCTTCGGGGCGGAATGCGGCAATCACGCCCATCGGCAGTGCCCACAGCAACATCAGGTAGACGACGTAGAGGAAGCTGGGCCGGGCGCGGCTGGTCCAGGGATCCTGCGAATTGGCCTCGGCAACGATTGCGGAAAGACGGGCGTTTATTTCCGCCAGTTCCTGGGTGCCCTGCAATTGCAGCAGCTCGAGCTTGGCCTTGTCGCGGGCAGCCTTGTCGGGGATCAGCTTGTCGATGATCGAAGCGATCGGTCCGATCAGGGAATCGACGAGGGGCATGGTGGTCTCCTTCATTCACGGGAAGAAGTCCGTCAGATAACCAAATTGGTTCGTGTAGGAAAACGGGCGACGCCCGGGCCAGGGCGGGCTCCACCGTCCGACCGGGCTGCGCGGCGGAGAAATGCGATGGTCTCCCCGCGCTGGCCGGGAACCCGGGCGCGACTGGAGCGTCATTCTTTCCGCAGCGACGGAACATCGCCCTGCCTTACGTGTTCTTCCCGCCAGTTCGTCATGGCGCGGCCCTTTGCCGCGCGGGAACAAGGGATTGGCACAGGATGTACTCGAGGCGGGAGATCGACTGCTGGCACGTCTTTGACGGCTGTGCGCGGTTCGTCCTGCGTCCGGACGGCGAAGTCGTCTCGATCTGTGCGCTGGGCAGGCAACTGGTGCAGGCGGGGGCAGGCATCGGCCTGCGCGACGGCAAGGCGCGGCTCGGCGACACTCCCCTGACCCAGGCGCTGCTCGAGCGGCGGATGACACCCGATTCGATGGGGCTGCTGCACCGGCAGGACGACCGAGTGGTCCTGGGCGCATTCCGCACCTGCTTGTCCGACGGCCAGCCTGCGGTGGCCCTGATGCTCCGTTTGATCGACGGGACCGAGAAGCCCCGGTTTGCCTGCCTGGCCGAAGCATACCAGCTTACCCCGGCCGAAGACCGGATCGTGCTGAAGCTGTTGGGCGGTTGCTCCCCCGCGGAGATCGCAGAGAGAGAATGCCTGTCGATCAACACGGTGCGGTCCCATGTCGCCCACGTTTATGGAAAGCTGGGCGTGCGTAACCGGGATGAAATGTGGGTGAAGTGTGCTTCATTCATGGTGAACCGTTTTCGCAATTATTCATCCATCATTAATCTATATGACGCACGCCGCAATGTAACGGCATATGAAGCAATCAACAGATAGGCGAAAAATGACTCGCCTATTCTAACTCCTTTTTGGGGGTTTGCTTCATGTCTGTTGGCTTTCTTCACTATGTGAAGGCATTGGCTTGTCCAGTTGTCTTCACAGCGTCCGCTGTTTCGTGTGCAGCCTCTGCGGCTACGCCGCCGCCTGACGCGGGAGTGCTGATCTACAGCCGCCCCGTCTTCAAGGCCGCCGAAGTTCGCGGTGAGCCCGCCCCCCCGAACCAGGTCGAGCTGACCTCTGCCATCCCGTGGCAGGGCTCGCTCCAGCCGATGACGGCCCTGACCGACGACGAGGCCGCCGCGATCGGCGCTTCGGTTGGCGGACAGACTGCCGGCCTGGTTGGCGAGGCGCTGCTTGCGGCGCTTGGCGATGCCGGTGTCACCGGCAGTGCGGGGCAGGTGCTCCACGGGCAGGGCGCTGATCAGATGCGCGGCGGCCTCTCGGCGATGCACGGAGCGCTCGGAATGGCCGGCGCGGTGATCGGCAGCGCGGTCGGCGCGGCGGTCGGACAGGGAAGGAACTGAGATGCGCGGCGCACTCATCCTTGGCGGCGCGCTGCTGCCCCTGCTGGTCCCGGGCGTAGCCGCCGCGCAGACCACGCCCCAGCCGCAGTCGACCGCGGTCCTGTCGGCTGGGGATACCGTTTCCAGCGGCCGCATCGCGATCAACATCGCTGCCGGCAATCTCAACCAGGAGGCGAATGTCGCCGTCATCGCGGCAGGCGCGCAGACCGCCACCCCCACGGCGCTGACCCAATCGCTGGGCACCAGCAGCGCCAGCGCTGGCAGCGCGAGCGCACGGATCGAGGATGGCGCACTGGCCGGCGCGAGCGGGCTGGTGGCGGTCAACGTGGCTGCCGGAAACGGCAACCAGCTGGCCAACCTTGCGATCATCGCCATCGGAATCGACGCCCCCATCGCCAGCGAGCCGCTGCTCGAACAGGCGCGGGCGTCACAGCAACCATCGGGTCTGCCCGGCGGGTCCACCACTCCCGAAGCGAGCGCCCAGCTGGCGAGCTCCGCGTTCGAAGGGAGCACCGGGCTTGTCCAGGCAAACCTCGTTGGTGGGGAGCGCAACAGCTCCTCCAACACCTTCGTCCTCACTGTCGAGGCCGGGGAATAACCTGTGAATGAAAGGACTTGAGATGAGGAATCGACTCTTGCTCGCGGCGTCCGTCCCGGCGCTGCTCATGGCGGGAAGCGCCTGGGCCCAGACTGTCCCCGGGGGCATCACCTATGCCAACAACATCGACACCAGCGTGGTGACCGATGTTACCTACACCAAGGACGTGGCCCTTACCGGAACGGTCACCCTGTCTGGATCGGTCGACGTCGACAGCTCGGCCGTGGCCGTGAACGACGTGAAGCAGATCCAGGGACCGGGCGTGGTCTACTACCGCGAGGAAAACGAGCTCAACGGCGAGAACGGCTATGTCGATCCCGTGTTTGGCCCGGGCTGGAGCGAATCCGGGAATGACCCGAACGACCAGCTGATCGACGGCGCCCCGGAATCCCAGATCCGCGCCGGCTACTTCGCGCCGATCATCAACACGCTGAACGACGTCAATGTCGACGGCACC
>Ga0208693_1000708_pt1 | contig 25776 bp, 22 predicted proteins | sample AD_UKC071_MetaG_FD_184438 | JGI IMG/M metagenome (GOLD analysis project Ga0208693, IMG submission 184438) | Active sludge microbial communities of municipal wastewater-treating anaerobic digesters from USA - AD_UKC071_MetaG (SPAdes) (version 2) | ecosystem: Engineered > Bioreactor > Anaerobic >... | reverse complement strand
CGCGATGCGCCGTCGCAGCGTGCGGATGCTGACGCCGGTGCGGTCGGCAGCATGGGCGAGGGACTCGTAGGACCGGTGGTGAATCGTCGGGTTCATGGGGGCACCTCCTACTATCCCTACGCACGAGAACCGGCCCTTGGGGGCCACTTTCGACCAACCGATTTCCCGGAGCTCGCCGCGGACCGTGCGCGTCTACTGCCCCAGGTCGCGCGGGCGTCACCGCTTTCGGACCGGCACGGAAGGTCCGATTCGAGGCCAAGAAGTGCCATCGATCCGACACGTATCCGACACGCCGGACAAGCGACACGGCCCCTGAGCCGCGTTTCCGCAGTTCAGGGGCCGTGTGTTGTGGTGGATGTGGAGGGACTCGAAATTGCTCGCCATTCGCGATCGACACGAGGGCCCGACGCGGAACAGGGATCGTATGTCAGCTGCATACGCGGTGTTGGACGGCAGGGCCTGCTCCACAAGTGAACGCTGGGCGTGTCGTGCGTGACCCACCGCGCGGGCACAAGCCCGAACGCACCTCCATCAGGCGTAGTCGTAGAAACCTCGACCAGTCTTTCGACCAAGGAGGCCGGCGTCGACCATCCGGGCGAGCAGCGGCGGAGCGGCATACAGCGGTTCCTTGAACTCTTCGTACAGCGACTCGGCGACCGCCTTGGTCGTGTCCAACCCGATCAGGTCCGCTAGCGCCAGCGGTCCTTGTGGGTGGGCGGCGCCGAGCACCAGACCACGATCGATGTCCTGCGCGGACGCGAAGCCCGACTCGAGCATCCGGATAGCCGAGAGGATGAACGGCACCAACAGCGCGTTCACCACGAAGCCGGCACGGTCTTGGCAGTCGATAGCCCGCTTCTGCAAACGTCCTTCGACGAAGTCTCGCGCCCGCTCGAGCGTTTCTTGGCTGGTCATGAGCGAGGGCACCAGCTCGACAAGCGCGAGTACCGGCACGGGGTTGAAGAAATGGATACCCACCACTTGCTCGGGCCTCGACGTGGCGACGCCGAGTTTCATGATGGGAATGGACGAGGTGTTCGACGCGAGAATCGCGTCCGGGGCCTCGACGAGATCGTCCAGCCTCGCGAAGAGGGAGACCTTGGCAGCCTCGTCCTCGACGATGGCTTCGATCACCAGTTCCCGGTCAGCAACATCCTCCATCTTGGTGGTCACCCGGATTCGGGCCATCACAGCCGACGGATCTTCTAGCTTGCCGCGCTCCGCTGCGCGGGTCAGTGATCGCTCCAGACGAGCGCGCGCCGCCTCAGCCGCCGAGTTGGTGCTCTCGATCATCACGACGTCGAGGCCCGCGCGCGCACAGACTTCACCGATGCCAGATCCCATCAGGCCGCCGCCGATGATGCCGATCTTGTCCGCTTGGGCGGTCATCGTAGGGCCGCGATGCCGGTCAACGCGCGCCCAATGGACAGTGCGTGAATCTCGCAGGGGGTCGCGTCGAAACCGGCCGGGCCGGCGACGGGGAAGGTGTTGGTGGCAGTCGTGGTGATCATGCGTGTTCCTCAATCGGCTGGGGAGTGGAGGGTGTGGGCATCGTGGTGGAGATTCAGTGACGGACTTCGTCGTGCTGCCGGAGCGTGCGGGTGTCTCTGGCGCCTGCAGGGTGAATCCCGAGTAGGCACGGGGTGGCGGCTTGGTCGGCGTCTACTTAAGGCATGTTGTGTCGCGTTGCGAGCCCCAGGACTCGGCGGGGCCGCACGCTCCGACGATGTCCCGCAGTCGACCAGCGAGAACCCCGGCTACCGACGGGCGCGTCTCCCAGAGCACCGCCTGGTCGGCGCCGAGCACGCCGTCTGACAGCGGCACCAGTTCCTCTCGGTCCCAGCTCAACTGCGAGTTCGGGTCCGCCGGCTTGAGCATGCCGGTCACGGCGAGCCGGAGGCGGTTCGCGCCATCACGCAGGCATCCATGAACCCGGAGAAGAGCTTCAGCCGGTCCGCGAATGACCCGTCGTCGTCGTCGGGATGCCACTGCACTCCAACGAGCCACCGGTCGGGGTCCTCCAGACCCTCGATGATGCCGTCGTGAGCGCGAGCGACGACGACGAGCCCTTCACCAAGGGTGGCAACCGCCTGGTGGTGCCCGGAACGGCCGATGATGCGCTCGGCACCCAGCAGTCGTGCCAGCCGTGACCCCGGCTTGACGAGGATCTCTTCGTCGATGAACATCGGCTCCCCCGGAGCGCCGCGGTGCAACCCGTAGTCGTCGATGTCGGGGATTATCGTGCCGCCGCGCGCGACGTTGATGAGCTGGGACCCGCGGCAGATCCCGAGCACCGGGAGCTCGTTCGCCACCGCAGCCTGAATGGCCGCGATGCCGTCGTGGTCCGCCCGGATGTCGACGCCGTAGGAGTTCGGGACATCGCGGTGGTCGACGCCGTACAGCCTGCCGTCGACGTCGCCGCCCCCGAGCAGAAGCAAACCGTCACACGCCGCGACGCCGGCTGCATCCACAAGCGGTTCCGAGGTGTCGAACAACTCGAATGATGCGCCGAGATTGACCAAGGTCTCCAGCGCAGTACGGGTGAACCGGGTCACGAGCTCTGCGGTGTGGTCGGTCATCTCGGGGAAGTTGAGCGAGACCAGCACCGCCACGTGGGCGACCGACTCGGCGCGGTCCGGGTGGGCCGGGAGGACGTCTTGGAGCCGGACGACCGGGCTACCCATCAGCGCGCCGCCCTGTGAGCGTCGGCGCGGGTCACGAGGTCAGCGAACAGCGCGTGGTCGGTGGCGGACGTTGCGTGCAGGTCCTCGGGGTGCCACTGCACGGCGATGACATCGGCCGACTCGTGCTCGACGACCTCGACCACGCCGTCCTCGGCCACCGCCGTCACGGTGAGCCCGTCACCCAGCCGGTCAAGGACCTGATGGTGGTAGGAGGACACGGGGAACCGCTCGACCCCCACGATGCCGTGGATGCGCGACCCGGGCGTGACCGCCACCTCGTGGATTGCGTTGCGGTGTCTGACCGTGCTCTCCTCGTGGTGCTGGACGAGCGACCCGCCACAGACCACGTTGAGCACCTGCATTCCTCGGCAGATGGCCAGCATCGGCTGGCCACTGCGCAGCACGGCGCGCGTGACCTCGAGGTCGAGGGTGTCCTGGAACGGCACGACCAGGACGGTCTCCGGATGAGGTTCCTGGCCGTAGTGCTCGGGGCCGAGGTCAGCGCCTCCCGGCATCAGGACGGCGTCGAACCTGGCGAGCCGACCGGCAAGCTCGTCGCCGGGACCTGCAGCCAAGCCGTGGAAGACCACGGGTTCACCGCCGGCGGCATACACCGCCTCGCACATCGCCAATGCGGCGAGAGTGGCCGAGTAGCGCAGGATCGGCACGGTGGCCGCTCGACGGCCGATGACTGCGATGAGGGGCCTCATCGATCGGTGTCCTCCTCGAAGGGATAGTCCAGGGTCGGCAGCCATTGTTCCCAGACCCGTCGCAGGCGGCCGTCGGTCAGGATCCGCGCGAGAGCCCCGTCGAGCTGCGACAGGGTCTCGGGCTGGTCCTTGGGCACCGAGATGCCCCACCGGTTTCCGGTCTGCACGACGAAGGCGAGCTCGTAGTCGGGGTGTGACTCGCCGAGTGGCACGAAGACGACGTCGTCGTCGACGACCGCGTCGACCTCGCCGGCGCCCAGCGCTTGGAGCATGTCGGCGTAGACGTCGTCCGATCCGGCACCGAAGGGGACGCACTCGGCCCCCTCGAAGGTCTGGGCGAGGGACATGTTGGTGCTGGCCTCGATCGCGGCGACGCGCTTGCCGACGAGGTCTGCCGGGGAGTGGATCGGGTCACCGCGTCGCACGAGGACTCCCTCGTGGAAGACGGCGTACGGGCGGGTGAAGTCCATCACCTCCTGGCGCGACGGCGTGATGCCCTGCCCGCACAACACGGCATCCGCCTCCCCCCGTTGCGCGGTGGGAACCATGTCGACCCATCCGACGCGCACCCACTCCAGCGGCCGGCCGAGCTCGTCGGCGATGAGCTGCGCGACGGCGGGCTCGTAGCCCTGACGGCCGGTCTCGGGCGACCACAGACCGAACAGCGGAGGAGCGTCGGAGTCCAGACAGGCCAAGCGGAGCGGCGGTGCGCCGGCAGTGCTCTCGGTGCCTTCGGCGTCCACGGCGCTCACGGGGTGTCGTCCCAGTACATCGTCCGCTCCCAGTCGGTCACGGTGCCGCAGAACCGGGCCCACTCGTCAGCGTGGAAGTCGATGAGCAGCGCGGACAGGTCCTCACCCAGGCCCGCGCGCAGGACCTCGTCCTGCTCGAAGGCGGTGATCGCGTCCCCGAGCGTCAGGGGCAGCACCGGGAACCGGTCGTCCTGCTCCTGGTCATAGCTCGAGCCGACGGTCGGCGCGCCCGGGTCGACCTGGTTCGTGAGGCCGTCCTCACAGGCGAGGATGAGCATCGCGTGTGAGAGGTAGGGGTTGACGGCAGCATCGGGCAGCTTGAACTCCAGCCGGCCGTTGGCCGAGAGCCGGACAGTGCAGGTCTTGTTGTCCAGCCCCCAGTTGATCTTCGAGGGTGCGAACTGGCCCGAGTCCCAGTAGCGCTTGTACGAGTTGACGGTCGAGCCCATGACGAGCATCGAGCCGGCGGAGTGCAGCAGGACCCCGCCGAGCGCGTACTTGCCCTCGTCGGTGAGGTGCAGCTCGGTGATGGCCTTGTCCTCCAGGACATTGACGTCGCCGCGCCAGAGGCTGAAGTTGTGGTGGCACCCGTTGCCCATCTGCCCGGTGTAGGGCTTGGGCATGAAGCTGGCCTCGATGCCGAGCTCGCGTGCGACCTGCTTGCAGACCTGCCGGTAGGTGACGAGGCGGTCTGCGGTGAGGTTGGCTTGGTCGTACATCCAGTTGAGCTCGACCTGGCCCTCGTCCTCGTAGTCACCCTCGATCATGTCCAGTCCGAGGGCCTGGGCGTACTGGATGACCTTCTGGTAGATCGGCCGCGCCTTCTCCAGATGCTCGATGTGATACGCCGGGCTCGACCCGGGGCGGAACGTCGCTTTCAGGCCGGGGCCTTCCCAGGACATCTCCGGCTCGGTGCCGGTGCGCATCTCCAGACCGGTTCGCTCCGTGAACCCGGCGTGCACGCGCTGCAGCAGGCCGCGGGGGTCGGTCGAGAGCGGTGCCCCGGCGTTCTCGGTGACGTGGTCCGGCTCGTACAGCCGGCAGAAGACCCGCGCCACCGAGGTGTCCCACGGCAGGACCGCGAACGTGTCGAGGTCGGGCACGGAGGTGTACTCGGCTGCGTGGACCCCGCCGCCCATCAGCACGCCGTCACGCGACGACTGGAGGTTCGCGACCGCGGTGCGGTGCTGCTGCACACCGTGGCTGGCGACCCGCTCGAAGTGACGGGCCGGCATCACCTTGCCCACGACCCGGCCGGTGATGGTGACGGCCTGGTAGTAGACGTACTCCACCTGGGATTCGGCGATGGTCTTCAGGACCCCCTTCAGCGCGTCGCTGGAGGCGTTGTCCTGACGGTGTTGGTCGAGAGCGGTCGTTGTCATGGTTCCTCGTTCGATGGATCGATGGGATGAGGGCGAGGGCGGGTGAACGGCGGCGCGGGTGAGGAGTGGGGCGGTCAGGAGGTGGGCACCAGCGAGACGAAGGCATCGCGCAGCGTGCGCTGCCGGGCTGGGGCGAGGTTGAGTGCGATCGAACCCACGAGTTCTCCCCCGCGGGTGTGCTTGGTGAGCACGCCCGCCGTGAGGTCGGACAGGTCGCCCTCTTCCACAGTGACTTCGTCGGCCAGCGCCGGCGAGCCGAAACTCTGCAGGCGGAGGTCGAACTGGTCGCTCCAGAAGGACGGGATCGGGGCGAAGGGGGCGGGCTCGGGCGCCTGACCGGTCAATTGGCACGCCAGGGTCCGGGCCGCCCGCTTGGCCGTGTCGGTCGGCATCGACCAGTGTTCGACCCGGCGGGGCACGCCGTCGAACAGGGGGTTGGGGAACCGCGCAACATCACCCACCGCGACCACCCGCTCGGCGCCGACCACCGCGAGGTCGTTGTCGGTGAGGACACCGTCGCTGAGGTCGAGGCCGGTGTTGCCCGCCAGCCACTCGGTGTTGCAGACCGACCCCACGGCCTCGACCACGACGTCCGCCCCGATGGTCGCCCCATCGTCCAGCAGCACGCCGTCGACGCGCTCGCTGCCCGTGTAGCCGCGGACCCCGGGCCCGATGACGAAATGGATGCCGTGCGCCTCGTGGTGCTGCTGGATCGCCCCGGCCAACGCTGAACCGATCACGCGGTTCATCGGCGGTCCGGTCGGCTCGATGACGACCACGTGGTGCCCGAGGGAGGTCAGGGTCGCTGCGGTCTCGCAGCCGATGAAGCCGGCCCCGATCACGACCACGCGGGACTCGTCGGACAGCGAGCGACGCAGCGCGACACAGTCCTCGATGCTCCGCAACACGTGGGCGCCGCGCTTCGGACCGTCGACCCGCAGACGTCGCGGCCGCAGGCCGCTGGCGACGACCAGGCCGTCGAAGGATGCCGTCCCTCCGTCTGCCAGCGTCAGCGTCCCTGCCGCGAGGTCGCAGGCCACCACCGCCTGCCCGAGGTGAAAGACGACGTCGTCCACGGAGCTTCGGCGACGGAACACCAACCGGTCGAACATCGCCTCGGCTGTCCGGCGGTCCGGGTCTGCCAGCACCTCCTTGGACAGGGGCGGCCTGTTGTAGGGCAGGTGCGGCTCGTTCCCGTAAACGGTGATGGGCCCGCTGTGGCCCGCCGCTCGCAGCTGTTCCGCGGCGCGCAGACCCGCCAGTGACCCGCCCACCACGGCCACGTTCTGCGAGGCGGACATCTCAGCCCTCGATCAAAATCGCCTGCACCGGGCAGACGTCGGCCGCTTCCTCGACGTTCGCGAGCTCGCTGTCGGCAGGCGCGGCGTCGTACTCCAGCTTGCCGACGTCGTTGATGCGGAACACGGCCGGCGCGGCGATGGCGCACTGTCCGTGGTCCTCGCACAGGGCGAGGTCGACGTTGACTCTCATTCGGGGCTCCTTGCGGTGGGGGTGTCAGGTACCGGGAGTGAAGCTGATCGGCAGCCGGGTGGGCCCGGTGTTGCCCGAGTCGGGCAGCCAGGAGGCGCCGGGCATCGGCTGCGGGTTGCGGAGGCGGCGGGCCAGCAGGGGCAGCGCCTCGCTCATGTCAGAGCGCGCCACGAAGTGGCCCAGGCAGTGGTGTGCCCCGCCGCCGAAGCCGTAGTGCGGCTTCCGCTCCGCGGTGATGTCGAAGGACGGCTCCCCGAAGACCCTAGGGTCAGTGCCCGCGGACTCGCTGAACATGTGGACGGTTGTGCCGGGGACGAAGTCCAGGTCCTGGTACGTGAAGGGTTCCAGGACCTCACGGGTCACCCACCGCACCGTGGGGTTGACCCGCATGACCTCCTCGACGGCCGCCTTTCCGAGTTCCGGGCGGCGGCCGAGCAGTTCCCACTGGTCGGGGTGGTTCATGAAGGTCTGCATTGCCAGGCCCAGCTGGTTGCGGGTCGTGTCGTAGCCGCCGAAGACGAGGAGCACGATGCCGTCTCGCAGCTCCGTATCGCTCAACCGCCCGTCCTCGCTGCGAGAAGCGTTGACCAGCGTGGTCACGAAGTCATCCTTGGGGTGGGCGCGACGGTCGGCGATGAGGGCGTCGGCGTAGTCGTAGAGGTGCCCCAATGCCGCTTCGATGCGGGGCAACTCGGACTTGATGGTGACGCTCAGGGCCAACCCGATGGTCGCTGCCTCCCGGGAGATGATCGGCCACTCCTCCTCGGGGATTCCGAGCATGATGGCGATCACGCGAGCGGCGTAGGGGTCTGCGAACTCCGAGATGAACTCGCACGAGTCGCTGCGGTGAAACCCGTCGATCAGCTCGTCGGCCAGCGCCTGGAAGCGCGGGACCAGGCCACCAATGAGCTTGGGCGAGAAGGCAGGGTTCATCAGGCGCCGCAGGCGGTGGTGCTCCTCACCCTCCTTGTTGAGGATCCAGCTCTTCCACCACTCGGCCAAGGGGCCGGAGGTGACGCCATGGTGCGCTGGCCAGGCCACACTCCCCTGGCGCAGCTTCGGGTGCTTCATGAGCCGGCTCAGCTCGTCGTACCGAAGCACCGCGATGCCGTACGGGGTGGTGGCGTACCAGCTCTGCTCTCGAGCGGCCTTCACCTCGTCCGAGGTGATCGAGAAGGTCGGATCAGTGACGTTGAGGTGGGGAACGGCGCTGTGCGCGGTGACGGTCATGAGTACTCCTGGTCCCCGAACGAGTGGGTGATCCAGCAATACTCTAGAACTAGCGCAAATCTGTCAAGGGGTACACGGTCACGAGTTCGCCAGCGCGACGACCCAGCCAGTGCCATCTGGGACCATCGCCACGTCGGTGAACGGGCCGGACCCGACCGCCGGGAGCTCCGGGAGCCGCTGGGAGACCACCCATCGCGTGGAGTTGGTGGTGACGACCCGTCGCTCCGAGTTCACCAAGACGCCGTCGACGGCACTGCTGCGCAACACCTCGATCCAGCGGCGCTCGACCTCGGCATACGCCAGGTCCGCGCCGACGACCCCGACGAACGCTCCGTCGACGATGACCGGCAGGCTCACCGTGATCGTCACCTCGTCGGACCCGGAGTAGTCGACGTACGGGCCGAAGGCCACCCTGCGGTTCTCATCGCGCGCCAGCCGGAACCAGTCCATCGTCTGGTAGTCGTAGACGTCGACGTGCCTGGGGTCGAGGTTGAGCCGCAGACGGCCCATCTGGTCGCCTCTCCGCTGCCACCACAGCAGGTACAAGGGCTCGTCCAGCATGACCTCCGGAGCGGCAGCGAAGCCCAGGCCGATGTAGTCCTGCGGGCCGGGAAGGGTCGACACGATCTCATCGCGCACCGACGTCAAGTCACCCTCACGCAAGGGGCGACCGCCCGCCGCCCGCAGACTGGCCTGTACGAGGCGGGCGAGGTGGTCGAGGTGGACGCACACGCCGTTCACCAGGGCGCCGATACTGCCGGCCAGGTCTTCGGCGTTCGGCGTTGCCTGCGAGTCAGCCACCGTCGACACCTCCCGTCAGGTCGATCCGGATGCTGCTGAGTCGGGGCAGGTTGCTCCTGATGTGCTGCTCGGTCAGGGCTCGTGCCGCGGTTGCGTCCTCGGCGGCAACGGCCATCGCTATCTGGTGGTGGTCGGCGACAACCCCCTCGATGTCGATCGGCGCCCCGACGGGAAGCCACAACATGCCCGCGACCTCTCCCTGGAGCCTGACCTCCTGACGCGTGAGTCGCTCGGACTGCGCGGCAACCGCGAGCTCGATGTGGAAACGGCTGTCCGCCCGCACCCGGGCCCCAAGCGTGCCGGCCGTACGCAGCTGCTCGGTGTAGGTGAACAGCTGGCGGATGTTGGTGGCCGAGGCCCGCTGCGCGGCCAGGTGGGCCGCCTCGGAGGCGATCGCCGAGTGCTCGTCGACCATGTCGCGCAGCGCGAAGCCAGTCATCCCCACGAGCCGCGCCCGCAGGACGTCCAGCGGGGGGCCGTCGGGGATCCGGACGAACGACCCCCCCGTTCGGCCCCGGCGCGTCTCGATCAGGCCGCGCTCGCGCAGCGCCCCCAGCGCCTCTCGAACGGTCATCGGCGCGACGCCGAAGTGCTTTGCCAGGGTGGGCTCGACGGGCAGCTGTTCACCGTCGCCCAGCAAGCCCAGGTGGATGGCCTCGCTGATCCGGTCCACGATGTCGTCGACCCGGCTGGTCGGCGCCATCGCGGGCAACAAGGAGGAGAACGCGGACACGGCATCACCCTCTCACTGTCGTGAGGTCCCGCACACGTGCCGCGACACCTCCGGTCGACCCAATCTTCTGCAAACCCTTGCCCTTTATCCTCCAAGATTGTAGTTTTCCCGTGACCCACGCACCGTGGAGCGCCTTCACAGCGCCGACGACTGTCGGCCGGAGCCAACCGGGAGCCCAGCATGTCGGCACCAGAACACCACCTCGACGACGACGCCGCACACCTGCAGTCCTTGGGATACAGCACCGAGTTCAAGCGTGACATGAGCGCCTGGGCCAACTTCTCCCTCGGCTTCACCTACCTCTCCCCCGTGACGGGGGTCTACACCCTCTTCGCGTTCGCCCTGGCGGTCGCCGGGCCGCCGATGATCTGGTCACTCGTCATCGCGGGCATCGGGCAGCTGTTCGTGGCCTTGGTCTTCAGCGAGATCGTCGCCCAGTACCCCGTCGCTGGTGGCGTTTACCCGTGGGCGCGACGCCTCTGGGGTAAGCGATGGGCCTGGATGACCGGGTGGGTCTACATGTGCGCCCTGTTCGCCACCATCGCGTCCGTCACCTACGGCGCCGCCCCCTACGTCGCGGCGGCGCTCGGGATCGAACCCTCGGTCAACGTCACCATCGCCTGCGCCCTCGCGCTGATCGTCCTGGCCACGGCCATCAACTTCATGGGCACCAAGGTGCTCGCGACCGCCGCGATGTTCGGGTTCGCCGCCGAGCTCATCGGCGCCCTCGTCGTCGGCGGCTGGCTGCTCATCGCCCACCGCGAGCACGGCCTGGACGCCCTCTTCGACACCTTCGGCGCGGCCAGCGACAGCAGCTACTTCTGGGCCTTCGCCACCGCCTCACTCATCGGCATCTACCAGTACTACGGGTTCGAGGCGTGCGGCGACGTCGCCGAGGAGGTGCCCAACCCGGGTGTGCGCATCCCCAAGGCCATGCGCCGCACCATCTACATCGGTGGCGCGGCCGCCATCTGGGTCACCCTGGCGCTGACCCTCGCCGTCACCGACATCCCCGCCGTGATCTCCGGCGAGAACACCACCCCCGTCGAGACCGTGCTCGCCGAGGCCTTCGGTGAGACCGGCGCCCGCGTCGTGCTCTTCGTGGTGCTCATCTCCTTCCTCTCGTGCGCCATGAGCCTGCAGGCCGCCGCCTCCCGCCTCGCGTTCTCGTACGGCCGCGACGACATGATCATGGGCAGTTCGCTGCTCAGGCAGGTCTCCCAGACCCGGCACGTCCCCCCCTACGCCCTCCTGCTCTCCGCGGTCGTTCCTGCGGTGATCGTCCTGGGGTCCAAGGTCTCCACCAACGCGACGGCGAAGATCGTCGGGTTCGCGGCCCTCGGTATCTACATCGGCTTCCAGATGGTCGTGCTCGCCGCACTCCGTGCACGCCTGCGGGGATGGGAGCCCAGCGGCAAGTACCAGCTCGGCAAGTGGGGCCTCCCCGTCAACCTGGCTGCTCTCGCTTGGGGCATCACCGGCATCTTCGTGCTGATCCGCCCCGCCGGAGACTCCACCATCGCGTGGTACGACAACTGGTCGGTGCTGCTCTCGGGCCTTATCGTCATCGCAGTCGGCGTGGTCTACCAGCTGGTGCACCCCACCGCCGGCCGCAGCACGGCCCCGTACGACGACGCCATCCCGAAGGTGTCCGAGCGCGTCTGACGCGGCCCGGACCACACCCCACACGAAAGACATATCCATGAGCACGTATGCCGTCACCGACCCGAGCACGGGCCAGACCCTGAGCTCGTACCCGTTGCACACCGACGACGAGCTGGGGACCGCCCTCGCGGCGGCCGACGCCACCCACCGCCGGTGGGTGCTCGAGACCACGGTGGCCGAACGCGCCGCCTTCGTGGCCCGGGTGGGTGAGCTGCACGTGGAGCGCCGCGAACAGCTCGCCTCGATCATCGTGCGGGAAATGGGCAAGTCATACGTCGAGGCCCTGGGGGAGGTCGACTTCTCGGCCGACATCTACGCCTACTACGCGCAGACTGCCACAGCGATCATGGCCGACCAGCCCGTCACGCTGAGCGGCGGCACTGGATCGGCCGTCATCCGCAAGGCCTCGCTCGGGGCGCTGCTGGGGATCATGCCGTGGAACTTCCCGTACTACCAGGTCGCCCGGTTCGCCGCCCCGAACCTGGTCATCGGGAACACCATCCTGCTCAAGCACGCCCCCCAGTGCCCGGAGTCGGCGGCAGCGCTCGAGCAGCTCTTCCTGGATGCCGGACTGCCCGCTGGTGCGTATACGAACATCTACGCCTCCAACGAGCAGGTCGAGCAGCTCATCGGCGACCCCCGGATCCAGGGCGTGTCCCTCACGGGGTCCGAGCGTGCGGGCGCTGCCGTCGCGGCCACCGCCGGACGCCACCTCAAGAAGGTCGTTCTCGAGCTCGGCGGGTCGGACCCGTTCGTGCTCCTGTCGACCGACGACCTGGACGCCACGGTCCAGGCGGCCGTCGAGGCCCGACTGAACAACGCCGGGCAGGCCTGCAACGCGGCGAAGCGGTTCATCGTGATCGACGGGCTCTACGAGCCGTTCGTGGAGAAGTTCACGGCGGCGATGAACGCCGTCGTCGTCGGGGACCCCCGGGACGACACCACCGCGATGGGCCCGCTGTCCTCCAAGGCGGCCGCGGACCGGCTCACCGAGCAGGTCGAGCAGGCCGTCGCCCAGGGTGCACACCTCGCGACCAGCGGTGAGCGACAGGGCAACTACGTGCGTCCCGGCGTGCTCACCGGCGTCACGCCCGACATGGACGTCCACCACGAAGAGCTGTTCGGGCCGGTGGCCACGGTGTACCGGGTCGGCTCGGAGGACGAGGCCGTGGAGCTGGCGAACGACACCCCCTTCGGCCTCGGGTCCTACGTCTTCTCGACGGACGAGGAGCAGGCCCTTCGCGTGGCCGACCGGATCAACGCCGGCATGGTCTTCGTCAACGTCGTCAACGCCGACGCCCCCGAGCTGCCCTTCGGTGGCGTCAAGCGATCCGGTACCGGGCGCGAGCTCGGCAGCGCCGGCGCCGAGGAGTTCGTCAACTCCAAGCTCATCCGGATCGGCTGACCCCGGCCTGCACAGCGAAAACGGCCAGTCCTTTGCGAAGGACTGGCCGTTTCGCTGTGCGGGCCCCTGAGGCTCAGCGGAAGGCAGCGTGTCCGGTCAGCGCCTGGCCCACGACGAGCGTGTGCATCTCGACGGTGCCCTCGTAGGTGAGCACCGATTCCAGATTGTTGGCGTGCCGCATCACGGGGTACTCCCCGGAGATGCCGTTGGCACCCATGATCGTGCGCGAGGTGCGGCAGATCTCCAGGGCCTCGCGCACGTTGTTGAGCTTTCCCAAGCTGACCTGCTCGGGGCGCAGCCGGCCGGCATCCTTGCGCCGCCCCAGGTGCAGGCTGAGCAGCTGGCCCTTGGCGAGCTCCAACGTCATGTCGGCGAGTTTGGCCTGGGTGAGCTGGAAGCCCGAGATCGGCTTGCCGAACTGGGTGCGCTCGTTGGCGTAGGACAACGCCGCGTACAGCGACGAGCGGGCCGCTCCCATGGAGCCCCAGACGATGCCGTAGCGCGCCTCGTTGAGGCATGACAGTGGCCCCTTGAGCCCTCGGACGTCGGGGAAGGCAGCCGAGGCGGGCAACCGGACGCCGTCGAGCACGAGCTCGCTGGTGACCGAGGCGCGCAGCGACATCTTGTGCTTGATCTCGGGGGCCGAGAATCCCGTGCTGTTCGTGGGCACGACGAAGCCTCGGATGCCCTCGTCGGTCTGCGCCCAGACCACTGCCACGTCAGAGATGGTGCCGTTCGTGATCCACATCTTGCGACCGTCGAGCACCCAGTCCGTGCCGTCCCGGCGGGCCCGGGTGCGCATCCCCGCGGGGTCCGACCCGTGGTCGGGCTCGGTGAGGCCGAAGCAGCCGATCGCCTCCCCGGTGGCCATCGCGGGAAGCCACTGCTGCTTGTGCTCCTCGCTGCCCCACCGCCAGATCGCGAACATCGCCAGCGAGCCCTGGACCGAGACCATCGAGCGGATTCCGGAGTCGCACGCCTCGAGCTCCAGGCAGGCCAGGCCGTAATCGACGGCGGACAGCCCGGCGCAGCCGTAGCCCTCCAGGTGCATTCCGAGCAGCCCCATCTCACCGAAGCTGCGCATCAGGGCGCGGGGATCTTCGATCACGCCCGTCTCGAACCAGTTCGCGACGTAGGGCTCGGCCACCCTCGTGCACAGCGCGCGGACCGAGGCTCTGATGTCGATCTCGTCAGCCGTCAGCTGGTCGTCGATGCCCGCTGGGTCGAAGACGTCGAACGGCGGAAGGGGGGCGGTGGTGTTCACAGGGTGTCTCCTCGTGCAGTCAGGTGTGACCGGATCTCGTTGTCGTGCTGCCCCAGCGTCGGGGGCGGGGTCGGGGTGCGAAGGTCGCTGCGGGACCACGTGACCGGATGGCGCACCTGGTCGGGGTGGCCGGCGCCGACGGGCACCGTCGGGTCGAGCCCGAGTGCCTCGGCGCGGGCCAGGGCGCCGGCCACGTCGAGCACCGGCCCGGCGGCCACTCCCGCCTCGCTGAAGGCATCGGCCCAGTCGGCGACCGGTGCCGTGGACAGGAGGTGCTCGAGCTCGGCGACGAGCTGAGGCCGGTGGCGGACCCGCGAGGGGTTGTCTCGGAACCGCTCGTCGAGTGCGAGGTCGGGGCGCCGGAGCACCTCGGCGAGCCTGGCGAACTGCGCGTCGTTGCCGCAGGCCAGGGCCAGCAGCCCGTCGGCGCACCGCAGTGTCTCGTAGGGCGCGATCGACGGGTGCTGGTTGCCCATCCGTGTCGGGCTGGCGCCGGTGGTCAGGTATGCCGATGCCTGGTTGGCAAGTCCCCCGAGCAGGCTCGACAGGAGGTTGACCTCGAGTCGCTGGCCGAGCCCACTGCGCTCCCGTTCCCGCACCGCGGCGAGGATGCCGATCACGGCATCCTTGCCGGTGAGCACGTCGACGAGCGCCACCCCCACCTTGGTCGGTTCCCCGTCGACGGGCCCGGTGATGCTCATCAGGCCGCCCAGCGCCTGGACGACGAAGTCGTAGCCGGGCAGCGCCGCCCCTAAGCCGCTGCCGAAGCCGGTGATCGAGCAGTAGACGAGCCCGGGGTTGATGTCCCTGAGCTGCTCGTAGCCCAGGCCGAGCCTGTCCATCGTGCCGGTTAGGAAGTTCTCGACGAGCACGTCCGCACCCGCCACGAGGTCGAGCGCGACCTGCACGTCGGCCGGGTCGCGCAGGTCGAGGGTGATGCTGCGCTTGGACCGGTTGACGCAGGCGAAGTAGGACGAGGAGTGGGTGCTCCACGGTGGGCCCCACTGCCGCGTGTCGTCCCCGACCCCCGGGCGCTCGACCTTGATGACGTCGGCACCGAGGTCAGCCAGCGTCATCGTGGCGAGCGGGCCCGCAAGGACCCTGCTGAAGTCGGCGACGACCAGCCCGTCCAGGGGTGGGGCTGTGTGGCTCACGGCCCCACCCGGAGTCCGTCGACTCGGCGCGGGAGCTGCCAGGGGTTGTCCTCGCGCAGTGCCGGGGGGAGCGCGGACTCGGGCACGCTCTGCCAGGTCACCGGGCGGGTGAACCGACCCAACGCCGCGGCACCGACGGAGGTTGCGCTGGGCACCGTTGTCGCGGGCCACGGACCGCCGTGGTGCTGCGCCCAGGAGAAGGCCACCCCCGTCGGCCAGTCGTTCACCGACACCCGGCCAACGAGCTGCGCGACGAGGGCGACGAACTCCGCCGTCTGCGGGTCCCCCGGGCCGCTGGTCATCACACTGCCGGCGATCGCACCCGGCAACCCCGCCAGGATGCGGCGCAGCTCGGCGATGTCCTCGTACTCCACGACGAGCGCCACCGGGCCAAAGCACTCCTGTGTGAGCCGGCTTCCCGGCCGGATCGCGTCGGCCCGCGCATGCAGGACGGTGGCTGGGGCGGACCACCCCGCGCCGGCCGACGGCACCTGTGCGAGCAGCTCGGCGCCCGCCTCGCAGAGCTCGTCGACACCCGATCGGACACCCGCAGCGATCGCGCCGGTGAGCATCCAGCCGCGGGGGCTGGCCGCGGTGAGTGCGGCGGCGATGCCGCTCGGGACCTCGTGACCGGCCGGCACGAGAAGGAGCCCGGGCTTGGTGCAGAACTGCCCCATTCCCAGCGACATCGACGCCACGAAGCCCGTGGCGATGGCGTCGACGCGGTCGAGCGCGTCGGGGGTCATGACGACGGGGTTGATGGTCCCCATCTCCGCATAGACGGGGATGACGACCTCGCGGTCGTTCGCCATCTGCCACAGGGCCATCCCCGCCCCCTGCGACCCGGTGAAGGCCAGGGCCTTCGTCTGCGGCGAGCGCACGAGCTGCTGCCCCGAGGCGAAGCCGGAGAGCAGGGCGAAGGTTCCGGCGGGCGCTCCCGCGGCGGCGAGCGCCTCCGCGGCGACGGCTCCGAGGATCCGGCTGGTGGCCGGGTGCGCCGGGTGCGCCTTGGCCAGGACGGGGCAGCCAGCGGCCAGCGCCGACGCCGTGTCGTTGCCCAGCGTGCCGAAGGCGAAGGGAAAGTTGCTCGCGCCCAGCACCGCGACCGGCCCCAGGGGCACGGTCATGCGTCGCATCTCGGGAGCCACGAGGGTCGCGTGGTCGATGGTGGCCTCCAGGTAGGACCCCTCGGCCGCGACGTCGCCGTAGAAACGCAGCTGACCAGCGCAGCGCGCCAGCTCTCCCCGAAGGCGCTGGTCACCCAGGGCCGTCTCGCGATCAGCGGTGCCGACCAAGGTCTCGGCCGTCTCCGGTTCGGTGAGGGCGCTGGCGAGTGCCTCGAGCCAACCCCGTCGCTCCGCCGGGGTCGCCGCCGCGACCCGGGGGGCCGCCGCCTCGGCGGCAGACAGAGCCTCCGCGATCTCGCTCGGGCTGCTCACCTCGATGTGCTCGACGACCTCGCCTGTGCGGGCGTCATAGCTCGTGTCGGCACTCATGACAGGTCCCGGGTGGCCTGCTCGAGCACGTCCAAGGCCTCGGAAAGGAGGTCGTGGGGGATGACCAGCGGCGGGAGGAGCCGGATGACGTTGCCGAAGGTGCCGCACGTCAGCGTGAGGACGCCCTCGGCGTTGCACCGGCCCGCGACGGCCTTGGCTGCAGTGGGGTCGGGGTCGGTGGTTCCGGGCACCACGAACTCCAGCGCGAGCATGGCTCCGCGGCCACGGACGTCCCCGACGAACGGCGAGGTCCGCTGCAGCTGCTGAAGCCGAGGCATCGCGAGCGCCTCGATCTCACGGGCCCGGGCCACCAGGTCATCGCGTTCCATGAGGTCGATGGTGGCCAGGGCCGCGGCACAGGAGATGGGGTTGCCCGCATAGGTGCCGCCGATGCCGCCCGGTGCCACGGCATCCATGACGTCGGCCCGCCCCGTGACGGCGGCCAGCGGCAGCCCACCGGCCAACGCCTTGGCCGTCACGATGAGGTCGGGCACCAGACCATCGTGCTCGCAGGCGAACATCGCGCCCGTTCGGGCGAAGCCGGTCTGGATCTCGTCGGCGACGAAGAGGATGCCGTGCCGGCGCGCCAGTTCCTGCACACCGGCCAGGTACCCGGCCGCGGGAACAATGAAGCCGCCCTCCCCCTGGATCGGCTCGGCCACGATGCACGCCACGTTCTGCGCGCCGATCTGGGTGGTCACCATCTCCTCCAGGGCGGCCAACGCCTGCTCGGCCGCGTGCTCGGCGCCCCCGGGCCAGCGGTAGGGGTACGCGGAGGGAGCCCGGTAGACCTCCGCCGCGAACGGACCAAACCCCTCCTTGTAAGGCACGTTCTTCGCGGTCATCGTCATCGTCATCAGGGTGCGACCGTGGTAGGCGTGGTCGAGCACGATGACGGCGGGGCGTCCGGTGTGGGCCCGGGCGATCTTGACCGCGTTCTCCACCGCTTCGGCGCCGGTGGTGAACAGTGCAGTGCGCTTCTCGTGGTCACCGGGGGTCAACCGGTTCAGGGCCTCGGCGACGCGGGTGAAGCCGTCGTACTCCGTGACCATGAAACACGTGTGGGTGAACTGCATCGCCTGCTCGGCGACAGCCGCCCCGACCTCGGGTGCTGCGGCTCCCACGCTGGTCACGGCGATCCCCGACGCCATGTCGATGATCCGGTTTCCGTCGACGTCGACGAGGATCGCGCCATCGGCGTGGTCGATGAAGACCGGGAGGACCACCCCGAACCCTCGGGCCACCGACTGCTCGCGGGCGGCCTGCAGCGCCAGCGAGCGGGGGCCGGGGAGGCTGGTCACGAGGTGTCGCCCGGAGGCGGACACCTGGGCAGCGGGAGATATAGCCGTGGTCATGGTGATCCCTTTCGTCGGCTCGGGGTGTTCGGCTCAGCCTAGGAAGGCGACCGCAACGCGGGCAGTAGCATTCCGGACAATGACAAACTCTGATCTGACCCTTTTGGACAACAGCGTCGTCGGGACCGAGGCCGAGGACGAGGTCCCGCTGTCGTGGCTGCTCGCCCAGCCAGAACTGCGCCTACGCCCGATCCACGTCGTCGAGAGCGCGGTCATGGTGTCCTGGGTGCACGCGATCGAGCTCGACGAGCCGTCACCGTGGCTGCGCGCCGGAGGTCTCGTGCTCACCACGGGCCTGCGGCTACCCCGCGGCAAGGGCCCTCAGGCCCAGTATGTCGAGAGCCTGGTGCGCGCCGGCGCCGTGGGGCTGGGCTTCGGGACTGGCCTGCGTTTCGATGCCGTGCCCGCCGGGGTGGTCGACGCGTGCCGCGACCAAGGCCTTTCCTTGGTGGAGGTCCCCCTCCCCACGCCCTTCCTCGCCGTCACCCAGGCCGTGAGCGACCGGATCAGCCAACAGCGGCGCTGGCGCGTGCAGCAGGTGCTCGACGCCCAGCGCTCGCTCACCCGTTCGGCCCTCAAGGGGGGTCCGCCCGCCGTGGTCCGCACGCTGTCGCGCCTGCTGCGGGCCGGGGTGGACCTCGTCGACGCCGACCTGGTGCCACTCGCGTCGGCAGGACCCACGGGAACCGGTGCTGGCGCAGATGTGCGGGAGACCCAGCCCCTGGGGTCGCCGCGCGCACGGACCGGCCGGTTGGACCTGGTTAGGGGAACGGCACCGTCGCCCAGCGAACGGCTCGTGCTCAACCATGCGGTCTCCCTGCTCTCACTGGACCTCGCCCAGCTCCAACGACCCCCCGAGGAGGACAGCGCCTCGCTTCTCGGCGCTCTGCTCGGCCCAGCCGGCTTCGACCCCGCGGCTGCCGTGGCGGCCGCTCGCTTCGACCCCGAGGAACCAGTGGTCCTGATCGGGGTGCTGGCCGCCGAGCCCGCGCGGACGGGCGTGCTCATCGCGCACCTACGGCGCAACCTGCCCAACCCGCACCTGTACGGCGCGGCCCCTCTCGCGCATGCAGGGCCAGAGCGGTTCTTCCTCACCCCTGAGGGGTCGGCCGCCTCGTTCGAGCACGCGCTCGTCGAGGCGGCCGACCGCCGCGAACACCGGCTCACCCTCGCCGTCGGGATGCCGGCACCTCTTCAGCGCATCGGAGTCACCCTGCCAGGGGTGCTGCGGCTGCTCGCGCACGCGCCTGCGCCGGCAGAGCGGGTCAACGTCATCCGCTTGGTGGACGCGCAACGCCGCGACCTGCTCCCCGCCGAGACATGGTCCGAACTCGCCTCCGCCATAGCACCGTGGACCGACCTCCTGGAGTCGCACGACAGCACACACGGCACCAAGCTGCGGGAGTCCCTCGAGGTCTACCTCTCCCACCATGGCCGCCCGGACCCCACCGCCCGGGCACTCGGCATCCATCGACACACCCTGCGACACCGGCTGGCCCGCGCCCAGCGCATCGGCGGTTTCGACCTGGATGACCCATCCCACCGCGCGCTGCTCGTTCTGGCCCTTCAGGGTCGCGGGACTGACCCGAGGTAGCGCCACAAATCATATATCCCTAGAGTCTTTGATGAGCACCCGACGACAGGAATGTGAGCGTGCAAGAGTTCATCGACTTCCTGGGCAAGCAGTCGCCGTACGACCGGCTGGACAACAGCGACCTGGCGCGCCTGGGCGCAGTGTTGAAGGTCGAGTACTTCCCTGCAGGCAGCACCATCATCGGGCCCGGCATCGGCGTCCTCGAGTACCTGGCCGTGATCCGCACCGGGGTGGTCACCATCCTCGACCGCTCCAGCGTCGTCGACGAGCTCGGCCCCGGAGACACCTTCGGCCAGTTCTCGGTGTTCAGCGGGCTGCCCTCCACCCTCACGGCCCATGCCACCGCCGATACCCTCCTCTACCTGCTCCCCGATCCGCGGCTCGTCGTGGAGCACCCGGATCGGCTGGCCTTCCAGAACGCCGACCGATCAGTGGCCCACCAGTCCCTGCGCGCGGTCGCGGCCACCGACTCGATGATGAGGTCGGTGACGTCGTTCATGAGCCCGGTGCTCTGGTGCGAGGCCGACACCACGATCCGTGAGGCCGCGCTGGCCATGAACACCGCCCGCCGGTCATGCATCCTCTTTCGGGCCGGGACCGCCTTCGGCATCATGACCGACAGCGACTGTCGACGCATGGTGGCGACCGGCGCGGCGTCCGCCGACGACCCCGTCCACGTCATCGCCTCATCACCTGCGTACACCATCGGGCACCGCGAGTCCGCAGCCAGCGCCCTGCTGTCGATGGTTCACCACGGAGTGCACCACCTCGTCGTCACCGACGACCCAGGCCACGCCGTCGGGGTGTGCCGGGTGGTGGACCTGTCCGCCGCGGACATCCGGGACCCGCTCACCGTGCGGTCCGCGATCGAGGCTGCGCGCACGGTCGAGCAGCTGATCGAGGCGACCACTCAGCTGCGACCGGTCATCGTGGAACTGACGGATGCCGGCATCCCACCGCTGCGCGTCGGCGGGTTGATCAGCGCGATGGTGGAGGCAACCGTCGAGAAGTGCATCAGCTGGGTCGCACCGTTCTCCGCGATGTCCGACGACTTCTCCTGGCTGTTCCTGGGGTCGCTCGCGCGCAGGGAGCCGCTGCCGGTGTCCGACGTCGACACCGCCTTGGTCTGGCGCGACGACCCCGCTCGCCAGGATGCTCTTCTCGGCGTGGCAAACGGCGCCGAGGACGTGCTCACCATGGTCGAGCGGACCGGCCTGTCGCGGTGTCCGGACGGTGCCAACGCCAGCAACCCGCTGTTCCACCACTCCCACGACGACTGGCTGCGCCGCGCACGGGGTTGGGTGGCACACTCGGACGGCCCGGGGGCGCTCCTGCTGGCGGTGATGCTGGCCGACAGCCGACCCATCACCGGGCTGCTCCTCGGCAGGTCGATGGAGAGGGAGCTGCGCACCATCCCCGGCGACGACGCCTTCCTTCGCAGGGCGCTCGGCGATGCGATCGCCCGCAAGCCACCCATCGGGTTCGTCAAGGACTTCGTGGTCGAGGCGAGTGGGAAGCACCGGGGCCAGGTCGACCTCAAGCGGGGAGGGCTCGGGCCGACGGTGGCCATCGGGCGCTGGCTCGCGCTCCGCACCAGGTCCCCGATCGCGAGCACTCAGGAACGGCTGCAGATGGGCGCCGACGAGGGACTACTCACCCTTGACGAGGCCGCCCAGCTGCAGCGTGCGCATCGCGAGATCTACGAGCTGATCTTCACCGCCGAGGTGGAGTCGCTGCGGGCCGGCGCGCCCACGACGACGTTTCTCGACCCCCGCTCGCTCGACTCGTTGAGCCGGCGCCACCTTCGGCAGTCGTTCAAGGCGATCGCGAGCGTTCAGGACCGGTTGGAGGGCGAGTGGCTGGGCCGCGGTCGCTGATCCACCGGCTACGCCAGCCGAGTCCCTGGGGCGGCCCCGTGACCGGTGACTGGAGGTCGGCGCACTTCTCAGTCATCGACATCGAGACGACCGGTCTGGACCTTCGCCGCGACCAGATCGTCTCCGTCGGTGTCGTCCAGGTCGTGAGGGGACGCATCGAGTCCAACCGGTGGTACCAGGTGGTCAAGCCATCGTGCCCCATCAAGCCCGAGGCCATGAAGATCCACTCGCTCACCGCGGACGAACTGCGGGCTGCCCCGCCGGTCGAGGACGTCATCCGTGAGCTGCGAGAACGCGTCGTGGGCACCGTCCTCGTCGCCCACGCGGCGTGGGTCGAGCGGGCCTTCCTCGACCGCGCGCTGCGCCCGGCCGGCGAACGGTTGCCGAGCGGGATGGTCGACACGGCAGCCCTGGCCCGAGCAGCCGGCCTGCACGCCGGCACCGGCCACGAGCCGAACCTGGAGGCCCTCGCCCGGATGCTGGGCGTGCCTGCCCATACCCCGCACCACGCCCTCGGTGATGCCATGACCACCGCCCTCGTGCTCCTCGTCCTGGCGAGCCGACTGGAACAGCAACAGGGCCACCTCGACGTCCGTGACCTGCTCGACCTCAGCCGGGCCAACACCTGACCGCCGGCCACCCGGCATCCAGAAGCCACCACCCGGCAGCGCACCCCCGCGCCGCGCTGTCAGCAGGCGCGCTTACGCTCGCGAGGCTGGCCGCGAACCGCCGTGTGAAACGAGCCCGGTTGGTGCCCGGGGAAGGCCAAGCCAGCTGAATCCTTATGGCACGTATGTGGCACGCCGCCGGTCTACACGCATCGATAATAGTGAATATTGGCTGTTCAACCAGCGTGAACCATTGCCGCCGCACGATACCTCCTAATGAGGGAGTTGCCGGCGGACTGCCGCCGAACCCGCCGAGGGCTACACCCATCCGCTATGTCGCCTCGCCTGGGCACGTGATCGCCCACCTCACAGGCCCGCATCGAGGTATCCGGCCGCCGTCGAGCGACCGTCGACTGGTCCGTGCATCGCCCTGCCCGACGGGCGGCCCCGAACTCGTCGTCGGGTCGTGAGGACTGGATGGTGGTGACCCACCGGATCCATGCGGGACCCGCCCCCATCTCAGCGCGCGGACACGTCGCGGCAGTTACCGCTGGCCTCGGCTCACCGCCTCAGGCCTGCGGTCGCGGCCAACGATCTGGCACGTATCTGGCACGCGAGGAAAGTGAACGGCCCCTTGACACCGCGTTTCCGCAGGTCAAGGGGCCATTCGCACTGGTGGCAGGTGAAGGATTCGAACCTTCGAAGCTTTCGCGACGGATTTACAGTCCGCTCCCATTGGCCGCTCGGGCAACCTGCCGTGGTGCGCATGGAAGGATAGCAAGCCGCAACCCGGCACACCGAATCGACTCCAGGAGGACCCGTGGCGGACAGCTCGTTCGACATCGTCAGCAAGTTCGACAAGCAGGAGGTCGCCAACGCCGTGAACACCGCGGCCAAGGAGATCTCGAACCGCTACGACTTCAAGGGCGTGGGGGCCACCGTCGAGCTGGCCGGCGAGGTCATCAAGATCGAGGCGAACAGCGACGAGCGCTGCAAGGCCGTCCTCGACGTCGTCGAGACCTGGCTGATCAAGCGTGGCGTCTCGCTCAAGCACCTCGACATCCCCGAGGCCGGCCCCCGCCTGTCGGGCAAGGAGTACAAGCTCGACGTGCCGCTGAAGGAGGGCATCACCTCCGAGAACGCGAAGAAGATCACGAAGATCATCCGCGACGAGGGGCCCAAGAGCGTGAAGACCCAGATCCAGGGTGACGAGGTCCGCGTCACGAGCAAGTCGCGCGATGACCTCCAGGAGGTGCAGCGCCTGCTCAAGGCCGCCGACCTCGACATCGCGCTGAACTTCACCAACCGCCGCTGAGCCGGCGCCCCCATCGGGGGCCGACGCGAGACCGGATGCCGTCCGCCCACCTCGGGCGGACGGCATCCGGTCTCGTTGGGCCGGGTCCGAGCAGAGCTCCTGACGACCTGAAGTTCCCCGTCATCACTGGGACGACGGGGAACTCCAGGCTTGGCGGGCATATATCCGCGCCATGAGGGAACTTCTCCGCCATCACCGGGATGACGGAGAAGTGCCGCGCGCCCCCCAGCCGCCGGAGGCAGCCAGACCAGCCGGGCGCCACCCGGGCAGCCAGCCGGGGCTCAGTCGAAGCGTCGGCGACTGGCCAGTGCCTCGCGCAGCTCGTGGTTCGCGTCGACCAGCGCGCGCCGCACCCCGGGCGTCAGGTCACCCCGGGCCAGCACGGCGTTCGACGCCTCGAGCGCGCCGTCCTCGACCAGCGACGTCGGGTGCATGGCACTGACCACCCGGGACACGGCGTCATCGCCCATCCGCCCGGACAGCCCGACGAGCAGGTCACCGACCTGCGCGACGTACGGACGCAGCAGCGCGGCATCCGGCGCCGTCCAGAACCCTCCGGCGATGGCGAGCGCCGCGTAGTTCGACAGCTCGGCATCATCGCGCAGGCGCCCCCACGCCCACTCCTTGGCCTGCGCCGTCGGCCGCACGGCGCGCACCCCGAGGGCAGCCAGCGATCCGGCGAGCGAACGGTCTGCGGCCTCGGCTGCCTCGATCTCGTCATCACCGAGCACACCGAGGGTCGCGAGCCGGCGCAGCACCGACCAGCGGAAGTCGTCGTCGCCGACAAGCACCTCGGGGATGCCGTCGCCCGCCGCCCAGCGTCGCAGCCGGTCCTCGTCGACGCCGGTTCGCGCCCAGACCCGTGCAGCCAGCACGGCCAGCGCATCCCCGGACACCCCCGCGACGGCCGCCGACCGCTCGAGGAGGGCATCGGCGGCATCCGCGATCCGGGCACGTGCTCCTTCCTGCTCCCCCGGCGGCAGGAACAGCGGCAGGACCTGGTTCGTCATGAGCAGCGAGACCCGCGAGAGCACGGCCGCCGAGTCCTCCCGCGGCCAGGCCGCGACGAACACCGAGAGCACGGTGCGTGGGTCGACCTCGCCGCGGGCCACCGACCCGAGCAGCGAGACCCACAGCACCGAGCGGGCGGAGGCGTCCGGCACGTCGGCGAGGTTGCCCGGCAGCGCGTCGATCGTGGCGTCGTTGAGCGCGACCTCGGCCCAGGTGAGGTCCGAGGCGTTCGGCACGACGAGCGCCCCGGTCGGCACGTCGGCCAGGCCGGGCACACTCGTGCGGTCGCCAGAGACGACGAGGTCGACCCGGGCGACCTCTCGCCCGTCGGCGAAGGCTGCGACGTCGAGGGTGTGCGGCCGGTCCGCGGGGTGGTCCGCGGGGGCACGGCGGGTGAGCACGTCACCCTCGAGAGCGATCCGGTCGGCACCGGCGGTCTGCAGCCAGGCGGCACTCCACGCGGTGAGCGAGCGCCCTGCCGCATCCTCGATGGCGGCGATGAACTCCGCCAGCTCACCGTTGCCGAAGGCGTGCGAGCGCAGGTACTCCCCCACCCCCGCGACGAACGCGTCGTCACCGATGTGCGCGATCAGCTGGCGCAGCACCGAGGCCCCCTTGGCGTAGGAGATGCCGTCGAAGTTGCCCAGGGCCGACAACGCATCGGGAGCCGGCGACCCCGCCACGGGGTGGGTGCTGGGAGCCCGCTCGGCGGCATACCCCCACAGCTTGCGGTTGACGCCGAACTCGATCCACGCCTCGTCGGACTCTCCGACCGCGGAGGTCACCCGGTAGGCCATGTACTCGGCGAACGACTCGTTGAGCCAGAGGTCGTCCCACCAGCGCATCGTCACGAGGTCGCCGAACCACATGTGGGCCATCTCGTGGGCGATGGTGTTGCTGCGCTGGAACACCTGGTCCGGGGTGGCTGCTCCGCGGAAGATCATCTGGTCGCGGAAGGTCACGCAGCCCGGGTTCTCCATCGCACCGGCGTTGAACTCCGGCACGAACACCTGGTGGTACTCCCCGAACGGGTACCGGATGCCGAAGAGCCGGTGGTACTCGTCGAAGCAGGCTGCCGTGACGTCGATCATCTGCTGGGCCTGGTCGCGCAGGTGCGGTTCGAACGAGCGTCGGGCGTGGATGCCGAGGGGGATGCCGTCGTGCTCGGCCCGCACGGACGCCCACGGCCCGGCGCAGACCGTGACGAAGTACGACGCGAGCGGCTCGGTGGTCGCCAAGGCGGTGCGAC
>Ga0208693_1000705_pt1 | contig 25869 bp, 23 predicted proteins | sample AD_UKC071_MetaG_FD_184438 | JGI IMG/M metagenome (GOLD analysis project Ga0208693, IMG submission 184438) | Active sludge microbial communities of municipal wastewater-treating anaerobic digesters from USA - AD_UKC071_MetaG (SPAdes) (version 2) | ecosystem: Engineered > Bioreactor > Anaerobic >... | reverse complement strand
CGTGCGAAGGGACAACGCCTAAGTCACCTAAGCTTAAGAATTCGTCACCTGAAAAATGGTTAGTTATGACATCGACAAGTTTAAACTGGTTTTCCTTTGCTTCTTCTACTGTCAAAAACTCCAATGGGTGTGTATCCATGTTATTCCATCACCTCACCTTAATGCTTTCATGAAATTAGAACACTGAAATGCGTAAACTTGCTTGCCTTTATTTGAGAAGACTATGTCTTGTGAAGTCAAAAAATGACCTTTTTTGCAAAATGTACAAAACACTGTACATATGATTATACCACCCCCGCTTCTTAGGTATATAAACAGCATGGCGTATGTCGATATATCTTAAAGGTGCACTAATGAACAAGTGCATCACTTTGGTGATGATAATATTTAAGATAACGATGCCTGTAACATTGGGAAATAAAAAGCTCAAGTTCTTGAATTTACAGGGAAGAAGTCGTTTCATGCTATGTTTAAGTACGTATGGGATTGAATCGTTCATGATTGGAAGGTAGTTTATTATGGATAATCATCTGTTAACCAAGAATGGAACTGCCGTTATAAAACTGGCCCGCATGTTTCTGCCTATGCTTGAGGGACAGCGTTTGAAGACCATCGGAGAATATGCTGACCAATTGGGTATCGGCAGGGGGACAGTGCAAGCGGCAATGAAATATCTTGAGAACTCTGGGGCTATTAGTATCAGCGCAAAGAGACGTCAAGGAACTTACATTGAAAAGATTAACTACGTAAAACTCTGGGAATTAGCGGACTTCAAGATCATAGTGGGAGTAATGCCGTTACCATATTCGAGAAGATATGAGGGCATTGCCACAGGACTGTACAGGACCTTTGAGAGAGCTAAAGTTCCTTTCAATCTTGCGTACATGAGAGGTGGTTATAGAAGGGAACAGGCGCTGCTATCGGGAAAATACGATTTTGCGGTGATGTCATTGCTCGCAGCGGAGGCATTAAAAGAATCGAGGAAAAATGTGGAAATAATAGTGGAATTTGGTGCGCATTCATATGTTAGCGGTCACAAAGTCCTCTTTTCTGATCCGGGTTGTACACAAATTGTAGATGGCATGAATGTAGCGCTTGACTCTACTTCAGCGGATCACCTCATATTGACTAGGTGTGAATGCAAACATAAGAACGTAAATTTTGTGGAACTCAGTTATAACCAGATTTTGGAAAGTTTGGCTCAGAAGAACGTAGATGCAGCTGTCTGGAACATTGATGAGATTACTGATAGACATTTAGATATTCCATATTACGATTTTCAAAGTCAAGAAGCTAAGGAGCTTGAGACAAAAGCTACGGTTGCGACTATAGTGACCGTGAAGTCTCGTAAAGGCATAAATAACGTGCTAAGACAAGCCATTGATAGATCTTTAGTTTTGGAAATCCAGCAGAAGGTTCTTCGTTCAGAGTTACTGCCCGAATACTAACCTATTGTTTTAACTTCTTGATAAGATAAACCCTTTGATGTAAAATATGTACAAAGTTCTGTATAAATGGATGGAGGGGTTTTTTTGACAGTTACTGATAGAATTGCAACTTTGAAAGCTAGCGGGGTAATTTCAGATGAAGTCGCCGGCGTGTCGCTGAAAGCTGTAGATTGGTTAAAAAACAACCACATAGACATAGAGTCCGATAATTGTCAAATGTTTGTGACCCACTTGGCTATGTCTTTGAAGAGGATCATTAGTGGCGAACCAGTTGAGGAAATTCCGCAAGAAATGATGGAGGAAGTACGCTCAAGTAAAGGGTACGCGGCGGCCATGGAGTTTACGCATTATTTAGAGCAATTGGTTGGTAAGCAACTGCCGATAGAAGAAAGAGACTACATTTTGCTTCACTTGGCAGTGCTAATAGAAGTGAGTGGTAGATGTGATTAGGTTTGTCGTCGGCGGAGCCATAGATCGGCAGAAAGTTGCTGAAGCGATCAAAAAGGCAGGAGGTGACAGAGTAGAAGTTAAGGTGATGGGCGACGTGGAAGCTGTTCTTGCCTTAAAGAACGGTGAAGCAGATTATTACCTTGGTGCGTGTGCTACCGGAGGCGGTGGAGCGTTGGCTATGGCCATGGCTTTGTTAGGTGCTGGCAATTGTGCCACGGTTTCTATCGATAAATTCCCCATTTGCGTATCCCCTTTCTTGAACGGCTTTACTATAATAATAAAGAGTACACTTACAATAATGCCTCCTTGAATTTTTTAGCTTCTATGAGGACTACTGTTGCATATTTTTGTGAGTGATAATAGTGTAATAGGTAATATGTTATTCAGCATATATTTATTCTATTCTACCTCAAATTTTATCCAATCAGTTCCATTTCTGAGAAGCTCCCTAATTCATTTAGGGAAAAGATGTCACAAAGCTCTATTATCGATACTTATCGTCTGCCCCTTTTCCAGCCACAATACTTTGCAGCTGCCTTCAAACCGCTTGAAAAATTCTCTCTCCTGCGTATGCACCGGTATCAGTGCTTCAGGCTTTATCGTCTCCATCATCTCCTCTATCCCCGGCCCGTGGATGTACCCGCTGGCGTGAAAACCCGACCTTTCCCTGTCCCGCCCCAAAGTCCCGTAAAGCTCAAAGCCGAAATAATCAATCCAGTTCCTTACCCGCTGGTGGTCTATGAGCTTTCTTCGTCGAAAGCCTCGCTGGAGGAATATATGTATGTCCCACCTTTCGGCTGTATGTCCAGGAATGCGTGGAAGTCGTAATAGGAAAAGCAAAGTATATAGCTTCTTGGGTCTTTTTTTACGTCGTCCGCCGAAACCGTTTTTGCTGGGTCAAATCTATCGAGAAGGGCGTCCTCCCATTTTTTCTCTGTGTCTTGGGAAGAAGGTAAAGCATTATGCGGCAGTCTTCGTTCGGGTCGGGCACGCCCTCCTCTCCCGCCGCTCTTAAAGCCTCCAGCAGATATATGTCTTTGGCGGTTAGAACGAGCTGCCTATCCGTCTTCCCGGCTATGTCGAGGAACGAAAGCAGGCGTTCTACGTTTCTCGGGCCGAAGTCCGCCACCACAAGGCCTTCGGATTTAGCCACAACGTCATAGCAGTTTGCTGCCACTTCGTCTTCGGTGACGGGTTTTTGCGTGCCGGGATGCGTGCCTTCGCAGATGAGGACGATAGGCTTTAGCTTTGCCGCTTCTTCGATAAATCGCCGGGTAAGATGAGCGTTCTTGCCGTGCAGCCTGAGGTCACCGGTGTATATTACCCATCCATCAGACGTCTTTATGCCGAAAGCACTTGCACCGGGTATTGAATGGTCCACCGGCCAGATTCGGACGGTAAGGTCGCCTACTTTAGTTTCGCTTCCCAACGCCTCCAGCTTGCAGCATTCAAATCCCCGCGAGTGGTCGTATTTTTCCCAAAAGCCGCAGGCACTTTCGGGAATAGAGTCCCTGCCTAAGATTTTGTACCGCCGCTGTTTGAAAGGGGTTGACTTATAATGGCCGGTCTGCAAAAGGCCGTTCTTGAATTCCCGAGGGTTTATATAGCATATCTCCTGCAGGCGGTTTCCACCGCCGGTATCCTGCAGAGCTTTGCATATCAGCGCAGCGGTCAGGCTGGTTATGACGGGCACGTCCTCGCGGACGTAAGACAAATGCCCGCAGTGGTCAAAGTGGGCGTGGGAAAGAAGAATACCTTGAACTTCCACTTTCCGGTACCGTGGATGGGAGGAATATCTTTCCCATACGCCCGGGTATTCAAGGTCGGTCCGGTACTGCCCCTTCAGCGGAGGAAGGATGTCAAGGCTGAGAAGGTCGTAAAAGCCGAAGTTGGCGCGAGGGGCTAGAAATTCGTCGAAGAACATGCCTTCGGCTTTGAAGTTTGTACCGAAGTCAAGAAAGAGGGATGTGTCGTCGTCCTCCAAAAGTATTTTGTTGCCGCCGATGCAATTGGCGCCATCGTAGAAGGTGAGATGGACGGGCATGGTTTTCACCATCCCTTGCTTTTTGAGATTTTCTTATACAAGACAGAAAATACCAGGGCAGGTGGAACAAAAAGGCACCTATCCTAGGCCCCGGTTTTGCATTGCTTTGCGATACAGCGATGCAGGGTTACTACGGACTCGGCACGCACCTTAGGGTTTATACTACCCCTTCCACAAGGGCTACGTTACCCCTTGGGATAGGCGCCCGAGTAAAGACGTAATCTACTGCTTGTCAGTAGTGACTCCTCCTACCTCTAAGGTGGGCTTCCTCTTTCATCGAGAGAAGCTTACACGGATATAGGGGCTGCTCACCACTATCTGTGCAACGGCTTCCTTCTCCGGAGGCTGTGGCTTTCCCCTCCTAAGCCAAGAGTGCCTTGTACAATCCTTGAATCTAGTTAAAATATTTAAAACATCAAATTTGCTATTACGTTTTTCTTCTGCTTTTCTCCCTCATCCTCTCTATGTATTCAAGTTATTCGACTTCCATTCTTTCTTTCGGAATGTATCCTTTGTCGCAATAATAGCGGCCGGTAATCGGATCCCTTACTTGCCCTTCACAACTTGAATATTTCTTGCAATTTATACATGGGTTCATTATAAATCTTCTTTCACCTCTTGATAATCTATTATTCCCAACATATAATGTGTCCTTTTTATTTTTGTCTGATAGACTTTGTCTTTCTTTTACTTTTGGCTGCTCTTCATAATTTTCTTTGCTCCAAGGGATTTCATCCGAAAAATTATTGATCTGCATTCTATCCTTTGCTTTCTTGACTTCTTTAAAATGCATTCTCAATAATTCTACAAACTTCTCTATATCTTGTTTCGTTAAATTATTATAAAATTCTCCCTTTGCTTCCTTTTGGGCTCTTGTTATAGCAACATATTGAAGGTTGACTTCATTTATAAGGTCTGAGAAATTTGGATCATCTTCTTTAATAGCTCTTCGTATTTTTTCCACGTTTTTAAGTAGGATGTTCCGAAAATCTGGAACTCTCACAGGATCTCCATGTTTAACTTTTCTTTCTATTTCTTTCTTTGATTCAATAAGCGCATATTCATAAATTAATTTTTCTAAGTTTGGAAAATCATTCTCGATTACGACTTTTTCAAACTCAAGCCCCTTAGTTGTATGAGCTGTTGCAAATACAGTCTTTGCATCTTTATTATATAGGGATTCTGCTTTTCTCCTAATAGTATCTATATCGTAACGATTTGCAATCTGAATCGCTACGTACATTTCTCTGTCGAATATGTTACAGAAACCTTCAAACTCTTTTATTGTTTTAAAGTTTTTTACCAAAGCAATCAGGTATTCGGGCAATTCTATAAAACCATGGAATCTTCCAAACTTGTAATAATGGATAATTTCACGGGCATAGAAAACAGGCCTAAAAATATCATCAAGGGATCTTAAAAATGCAACTTTATTCTCTTGAGTCTTGCTTATTAATTCGATTATCCTGGAATTGGTTCGTGTGATGTATGCAATTTTGCCATTTCCTTCTTTAATCCTTGGACTTGGTTTAATATAATGTGTTTCTCCCTTATAATCTTTCAATATTTTATTAGCGGCATTTGCTATATTTTCTCCAAACCTAAATGTTTCGGTAAGATAAAAAATTCTAAAATCACTGTTTGACAAATAATTACGCGCACCTCTCCATGAATATATGTTTTGATGTCTGTCACCTACAATTACTTTTTTAACTGCTGGAATTTTCATGAACAAATCGAATGTAACTGGATTTGTATCTTGTGCTTCATCCAATAAGACACCATAGTAACCTCTAAGTAACGGTAGAAACTTTCCTATATTCACCTGGAAGTACTTTAAATATAAGTCATGAAAAATCATCTTGTGTTTTATTGCTTTTTCATAAACGTCCTTAAGATTATTTGCGATTTTCCGCAAATCTTTGTCCTTCAAACCATAATTGTAATACGCATACAGTTCCTTATTATTCCTGATTAAGCCATCAACAATATCTACACTTATACCTGTCTCCGCTGACCTGCAATAATCAACCAAAAGCTTCCCAAGGAAGGCTGCATAAGAAAAATCTTCAATCCTTAACTGTTCTTTTATAAACTTCGGTAATGCTCGTTCATCTTCTATCTTTTCTATTTCAAGTATTTTTCGAACATGTCTATACGCCAAGCTATGCGTGGTATAAACTTCTACATTGCTAAATTTGCTAAATTTTTCCTCAAGTTCCTCCGCCATTGCTCGGTTAAACGCTAACACCATAATTTTCCTGTTTTTGTATCGTTCGACTATCAAAGCCAGTGTAGTGGTTTTCCCTGTCCCAGCAAATGCATTTACACTTATCATATTTATACTTCCTATCGCTTCTACGACCTTTATTTGCTCTTCTGTAGGCTTTATAATATTCACTCTATTATTTGCGATTGAAACATTTCCAGATTGAAACATTTCCATTGCTTCACTTTCATCAGGTTTATCAAAAAACAAATATTTCCCCAATGCATCAGGGTAGGAAAAAACTTTCATACCTGCATTTTCAAACTCCACATATATGTAAGTGCTCTTATTTCCTTTTAAGTTCTTTTCTTCCTCTAATTTTATAAAAGTACCTTCCCCATACGTTTTATGGTAAAATTTAGTTCTGTTGGGTATAAGCGAAATGGTTTTACTGCTGTTATTCTTGAGATTATTATTTTCTTCTGCTTTTATTTGCACCGATCCAGTTACATTATTCTCTTTATTGATTTCATGTTTCTCGCCCATAAAGTTTTTCAATGCCTTTTTGACTAATTCGTCAACAATTGATTCTATAATTCGGAACAACCTTTTATCCCCCCATAAAGGCCTATGTAAAATCTATACGTAACAGCTGATCACCAGATCTTGCTGGGGAATAAATTAGAGGTAAGAGGTCAAAAAAAGCTCATGTTTTCGCATGGTTTTTTTTGGTTTTTTTATTATTTATAAACTCGCCGGTTTTTCGGGTAATGTTACATAACCACCTTCAAATACACGTCTCATCTCTTTCTCAGTTAAAGCCCTAGGCCAACCATGAAATACAAGTAGGCTATTTATTTGATTAGCACCATTTCGGTCCGAGCCTATCCAAAGTGCATTCTCTGTAGGAATTTTATGCCAGCGTCGTGTGATTCTCTTTAACTTTCCATCCACCATGCACGAAAATCCATGGATAGCATCCCAAGTCACAATACATAGAAAGGCATCACTGTCATTTATGTATCTAGGAAATGTTAGCACTTCATTACTCTCGTAAACCTCAGTCCGCATCTTAATTTGAAAGCGTGCTGGTTCATACCAAATACTGAATACCCCTGGAAAATCAAGGACAAAAAATGGCCGCTCAGCATTCCTAATAATTTTACTGTTCCATTGAGGGTCCACACCTATAGCAAATGTTCCTTCAGTTGTGTAAATTTCAATTCTTGGAAGTTGTTTTTGGCGAAAGGAACTGGTTAATATACCCGGAAATACCCTCGGAATCGGATATCCTGCCAACCGTTTTTTAGCTGATGAAGAGAAAAAATGTTTCCAATTTAAAGTTACCAAGTAATCAGCACAACCCACTTCAGCTCCAGCTAAAACGTGACGATCATTCAAGTCAGTTATCATGGCAGTATACTTTTCTATGTCCTTATCCGAAATCTCAACTATTTCCAGATTTTGCACTAATCCATTAAATTTTTCTTGTAGTTCTGGATAACTTTTTAACTTATAGTGACATTCGTGAAGAACTTCTTGTGAAATAATGCCTACTAATTTTCCTTCTTTGCACAATTGCAATAGTTTGGCTGAATCTGAATTCTCATTGCAAACAGCTGTTAATAATACATTTGAATCTAAGAAAACTCTTACTTGATGATTATTAACATTATTTACAATTCTTTTTTCTTTCATTGTTGGCACTGCACTCCTTAATAGTCTACGTCAACCAATCTCACAAAATCTCTCGTTTACTCTTTGTCCCTCATTGGTATTTTCTGTTCCTATTAGTTACACTCGGTATTTGGAATTCTCAGAGATTTTCCTGTATTGTCTTAATAATTGGATTTTAAAACACATATAAGGCTACTTTGTTTAATTTATCCACTTGCTAAGTATGCTCTTAAAAGAGCTTTAAATAACGGACCGTGATTTGGTACTTTAAGATGTAGCAGTTCATGAACAATTACTTTAGCCCGGAAATCTGCCGATTGACGCAATAGTTCAGTATCAAAGGTTAGGCGGCCTGATTGAGAGCAGCTGGCCCACTTTCGCTTCATAGGACGGATATGTATTTCTTTCGGTTTTACCCCTATCCGACGTGCCCAGGCTAACACTTCTGATTTGAACACATCTGCAGGCACAGCTTCTTCTAGTGGAATCCATTCAGATGGACAATTTTTTCTCAATTAGATCTCCTCCCAAGCATTCTCATTATACGATCTGTAAATTCTGCTATTCGTTCGACCCCGGCTTCGAGTAGTGCCTTAAATAAAGCAATGCGTAGCCCCCTCTCCTGTTCGCTGCTTCGTTCCCAATATGGAAATTGCTTAAAAGCTCCAGCAATTTTCTTTGCCGCTGCCTCGGCTTTTTCAATCCCTTCGCGTTTCAGGAACCAAAAAACCGCAAAGCCCTCAGGCGATAAATCCGATTTTGCTTCGGCCTTCTTGCCTTCTATACCCTCTCGCATCAGAAGTTCCAGCTGCTGGAGAGTTTCTTTAGTGGTCATCTGTCTTTCTTCAAAGGCTTTAGCTATTTGTTCAGCGCGTTCTCCGATGGGTATCAGGTAAGGAGAATGCTGGCTTTCTTGTTCTACTAAAGTCCGAATAGCTTTAAGCAGGTTAAATACTTTGACAGTGTCCGGTTTGTTGTCGTTCAATATTTTCTCTAATGTTTCTTCGTCTAACTTGTAGAATTTGGTTGGCTGTCCACTGAAAACCGCATCGGTATGTTCTTGCACAAGCCTTGCGGTCTTTCTCAAAAATTCACGGTCTATCGATATTCCGGGTTCATAGTTAGCTCTAAGTATTCTGTACATGCGAGCTAATTCTTCATAATCCGGCATGAATGGCCGCAAGAAAGGATCGGGCGAGAGGATTTCGTAAATATCTTGAAGTTCTTTAAAGTACTGGTAAAATTCATGACGCTTTTCTTTGTCCCTGAAGTATTCAAGTACAGCTTCTGCCGCCTTGTCTGCTGCCTTATCTTTTACTAAAGGCAGGTATTTTTCACGGCCTTCCGCCATCAAACTTTCAAAACGCTCTTTTAATATGTCAATGCCCTCTACTACACTTTGTACATCTTCAGAATCGAAAGCCAGAGCTTTCTCGAGATTTTCGAATATGCCCACGAAGTCCAGTATAAAACCTGCGCGTTTGCGGCGGCCCTCGTCGTCCTCGTAAGGACGGTTGACCCTGGCTATGGCTTGCAATAGCACATGGTCTCGCATAGGTTTGTCTAAATACATGCAGTACAGTATGGGAGCATCGTAACCGGTCAGAAGTTTTTCGGTGACAATTAATATCTTTGGCAACGAATCGGGTTTACGAAATGCCTTTCTTACTTGTTCCTCTTGTTCTTCGGTAAGATGGTATTTGGTAAGTTCGGGCGGGTCATTGTGGTTTTTGCTTATTACTACCGTTGAGTATTCTGGCGGCAGGTATCGGTCCAGGGCTTCTTTGTAAAACGTGCAGGCTTCGCGGTCAACCGCAACCAAAAAAGCTTTATACCCCATTGGTTCTATGACGGTTTTGAAGTGATTAGCGACAAATTCGGCTATTTTTTCGATGCGGTCCCGGTTCTTCAGCATGTTTTTGAGCGTAACGGCTTTTTCGAGAACCCAGTCCAGCTCTTCCACATCACTAATGCCTTCGGCTTCTACAAGGTTCAAAAACTCATGTTCTAGCGTTTCCCGGTCAACCCGGAGTTCGTTGGGCGCTAAAGAATAGTGCAAAGGTACGGTAGTGCCGTCTTCAATGGATTCGCGTATAGAATACTTGTCGAGGTAGCCTTTCGGGTCATCAGTGCCGAAAACTTTGAACGTGCCTTTGCCATGAGCTGTTTTGTCAATGGGCGTACCGGTAAAACCTATATACGTAGCGTTAGGCAGAGCACCCATTAGATAATTCCCTAATTTTCTACCAGTTGTCCTATGTGCCTCATCTACCAAAACGTATATATTTTCTCTTAAGTTAACATTAGCGGGGATGTCGTCAAACTTATGTATCATCGAAACAATAAGTCCTCTGTAGTCGCTTTTCAGGAGTTCATAAAGATGTCTCTTGCTGTTTGCTACCTGGACTCGGGCAAATCCCACGGCTTCTAGGTTGCCAAAAAGCTGTTGTTCCAGTTCGTTGCGATCCACAAGCATGAGTACGGTTGGATTATTGAAAACAGGGTCTTCAAGAAGCCGTTTGGCGACGGTGATCATGGTATAGGTTTTACCTGAACCCTGAGTATGCCATATTAAGCCACGCCTTTTTTCAGGGTCTCTCGCTCTTTTTATTACACGCTCTGCTGCCCTAATTTGGTGCGGGCGCAGTACAACTTTGGAAAGTTCTCCGTCTTTACGGGCAAATAAGATAAATTCGGTCAGAACTCGGAGTATGCGCCGTGGGGCAAAAAATGTTTTAACAAGTGTCTCAAAATCTCCAGCCTGTTCATCTCGCCAGTTGTAGAGGCTCTTCCTTGAGGTATTCCAGGTCGCTCCATAGTAGAACTTAAGGAGGTGCGTAAGAGCGTGAAGCTGTAAAATGGCCATAAGTTCGGCCCCTTCTCGGTGGTAACGGCGGATCTGGTCAAGAGCTTCGGCAATGCCTTCAATGCGGCTCGCTGACTTAGTCTCTACAATAATAATAGGGATACCATTAATAAAAAACACTATGTCCGCTCTAATAGGTTTTGACCCACCCGTAAAGTAAAATTCGTCCGTAACGTGGAATGAATTTAGCTCTGGAGTGTTAGGGTCGAGTAGTCTTACGTTTCGCTCCCTACGTTCAGCCTCAACAAAAACCGTTTTTAATCCATTGAGATATTCCCATGCTTGAAGATTCCCTTCAATATTTGGGTATGCGGATGTCAGTCTACGGAGAATTTCCTCGGCCTTTATATGATCCACAATACCAGGATTGAGGCGTTGTAGCTGTTTGACTAGTACCTCATGCAGCACAATACCTGAATCGCCCCGCCGAAGTCGAAGAGCTTCCTCCGGTGGAAGGTAAGTCCATCCGACATCGACAGCGTATCGGATAAGGGGATTTTGGACAGAGTGGCGTTCGCTGCCAAAGGACATCATTTCACCTCCCAGGTGTTGAGTATGGTTGGGTCTTTGACGCGGATTTTCCCGGTCATGAGGTTGTGGAGGAGGGTCTTGAACAACGCCTCCAGAGCTTGCTTCCTGGCTTCTTCGGCTTCAATCTTTTTGTCTACTACCCTAAGGATGCGGGAGATTTCCTGCTGCTCGGGGAGAGGGGGGAGAGGGATTGGGATTTTTTCGAAATTTGTTTTGTTTAGGATAGGTACAGTTGTCATCCGGGCTCGATTCTCTAGCAATGCGGCTTCATGTATAAGCGCATACGCCAAGAACCAATTCTCCATGTTATTTGGTATGATTGCGTTGATCTGTTGGTTCGTTACCGACAGGTCTGTGTCAGTAACCCCCACTTTCCCTATATAACCAATGCAACTTACAAGGACAGTACCACGTGGCAACGGCCTAGCTTCTTTTAAGCCATCCTTGGTAATGGTCCGTTTAGCGTACCGGATAGCTCTTCCATCCAAGTCAGGTGGAGTGATGAATGGAATAGAGCCATTATTCCAGTATTCCTGCCGTTCCGTGGATGGCGTCCTACCCGTAATAACTTCGCCCACCTCCCCCACCCTCACTACTCCCCAATGCTCCGGCACCAAACCTATTTCGGTCTCTTTCAGCGGCACCCTCTCAGCCTCATCAATAGGCACTGGGCCGTAGGTAAAGAGGTGGCGCATTAGGCTCTTCTTTAGCTCACGCGTGGCCTGGATGTCTCGCTCCGTTGCCTCTTTCGCCCGTTGCACAGTACGCAGGACGTAGGCGATAGCCCGCTGTTCGGGAAGAGGGGGGAGGGGTACGTTTATTCTTTTGAAATCTCTAGGATGCACGATTCTGCGCCTATGAACCGTTCTTGAGGTGTAAAGCTGATATATTTCAATCATTTGCGGTGTTCTAAGGGCATAGTCCAAAAAATGAGAGTCAGCGTCGTCTTTTTTCTTTCGCCAAGTAAAATAAACAGGGCTTACTGCTCCCTTGTCAAAATTCCAAAGGAAATGAATAACACCTTCGTCCATGGGAAACCCATATACCATTTCTCCGCGACGCACGACCTTATAATTTCTAATATCTTTTCCGGCAACTCTCTTTTCAAATTTTTGGGATTGCAAGACTAGACCGTTATACCGTGTTATGGAAAGAAGTGGAATATCAGGTTCATTCTCATCTTTTACTCGTCGATCAATTTCCTCAAAAATATCCCCCAACTGTACCACTTCCCACTCCTCCGGCAACGGTCCCAGCTCAGTCATCTTAAATCCCTTAGGCAGGTCGGCTATATTTTCATGCTCTTGCTTCCTTACTTCAGCCACGGGAGATCCCTCCTAACCCCAAGGCCTTCAGGACTTCCTCTAACTCCCGGTCAGCAGCCTCCCGCTCCTCCTCTGCTTCCTGCAACTGCACCAAGGCCTCCTCCAAAGGCAGTACCTCTTCCCCGCCGTTCTGGGCCACGTAACGGCTGGGCGAAAGGTTGTAGTCGTTACGGGCGGCTTCCTCATTGGTGATTACAGCCGAGAGGCCTTCCTCTGCCGTCCAATTCTGGTAGACGGTGGCAATGCGCTCCATGTGCTCGTCCGCCAGGTAGTTTTTCGGGCGACCTTTGTTGAAGAGCTTCGAAGCGTTTATGAGCAGGATCTCCCCCGGGTGTCGCTTGGCCTTGTTGACCACTAGAATAATGCCGGGGGCCGTTGTATTGTAAAAAAGGTTTTCGGGTAAAAGAATTACGCACTCTACCAGGTCGCGCTCCACAAAGGCCCGCCGGATGTCACGCTCCCGGTTCGACCACTGGTTGCCGCTGCCACGCGATACCGCGCCAGTGTCCAACACCACTGCCATCCTGCCGCGCTCATTCAAAGAGGCATACATATGCTGAATCCAGCACCAGTCGGCACTTGAACTGGGCGGGATCCCCAGTACGAACCGGCCGTAAGGGTCGTGTTCATAAACCTCGGTGGGGAACTTCTGGTTCCACATCGGATTAGCCGTGACCAGATCGAACTGCATCAGGCTGCCGTCGCTCTGAGTGAAAGCAGGCCTTCGCATGGTGTCACCTACGGCAATATCAGCCTCCATCTCATGAATAAAGGCGTTCATCCGAGCTATGGCAAAGGTCGTTGGATTTATTTCCTGTCCGTATAACTTTAATGGTGCTACATGCGTCGGGAGACGCAGCTGACCGTTTTGTTTTTCACCATGAGTTTCCAAAAGTCGCAGGTGACACTTGATGAGCAATCCTCCAGAGCCGCAGCAGGGGTCGTAGACCGTCATACCCGGTTCCGGCTCCAGGATACGGGCCATGAGTATGGCCACCTCACGAGGTGTATAGAATTCCCCGGCGCTCTGCCCCTGACCCTCGGCGAACTTCCGCAGGAGGTACTCATAGGCCCGGCCCAGGATATCCGGCTCTACGTCCTTCAGTCCCAGACGGTACTTGCTAAGTACTTGGATTAGCTCAGCCAGCGGAGGGTCGTCAATTATACGCTGCCCTGCTGCGGTAGCATTGAAGTCTACTACGTCTATAACCCCATGAAGTTTCGGGTTCTCGCGGGCCACGGCGCGCATCACATCGGTAAGATACTCTCCGAGGCCGGTAGTCTTTTGCCGAATTACATCCCACCTAGCCTCCGGCGGGAGGTAAAACCGCACTAAAGGCTGTCCGTGTTGATGTGCCTCCTCCACCAACTTCCAGGCCACATCGGTGCTTCCGAATTCTTCGGCAAGGTGGTTTACTTCATCCTCGAAGACGTCCGAGAGTCGTTTGAGAAATATTAACGGCAGAATGTAATCTTTGAACTTAGGTGCATCTACTGGCCCACGGATCTTACAAGCGGCCTCCCACAGCCAATTTTCAAGAGTTGGTAAGTCCAGCGTGTTTGTAGCCATAGCTCAACCTCCTCACATAAATAGCTCTTAAAATACAGTGGAAACATGCCTCAATCATTAGGCTTTTCTATAGGTAGAACTTCATCATAGATCAGAGGCAACATTACCCTCTCCTTATCCTGCTGCTCTTATCACTAGTTTCTAATTCTAAAGTAAACAGCTTGCTCAATCTGTCGGAAAAGATAGCTAATTAAGGACAAGAGATCCAAGGCGTCCTCTCGGGTAATAGTCCAATCTAAAGCAGGCTCGTGACTGGCTGGATTGCGGATGGCTCGCATTAAGCCGATGCACAGATGCATTACTCCTTCCTGCTCGTTGCGTTCGCTCTCAGTTCGCTGGCTGTTCAACTTAAGCGGGCCATTGTTAAGGTTCAGGGCCGCACTCATTAATTCTGCCCCGTGTTTATTTATACCAGACTTTTCACGTACAAACTTTTCCAAAGCCTTACAACATTCCAGAACGGCATGGAAGTAATATCCTTCGAGAAAAAGCTGACGAGCGTGTTTTCGAATCTCAGGGTGAAACCCGCGCTCATCGAAACGGCGACCTTCGAGTAGTCGGGTGGTTAGCGCAGTTTCTGTTTCACTGGTCCTTCGGACTTTGCCATCTTCTCCAACGAATAGGTCATAGAACCTCAAAATTTCATTCACCTTTTCCAAAACCTGCTGTTGTACCTGAGGTTTACCAATGAACTCTTCTGGATTACACAGTGCCTCAATTACCTTTAACACATTATAAGGGCCGTAGTGTTGCTGATGAACCTGCTGCAGGGCTTGGTAGACAAACCACCGCTTCGTCGATCCATCGTGCCGGATCTCTGGAAAACCTGCTTTGCGAAAGAGTTCTGTAATTCCTGAACCGGTATGATAATCAGCAACAATATCAGCTAGTTTCTCCAGTGCGGAAAGCGAAAATAGTTTGAGGGTTTTATTTTCGTCGCTTGTTCCCATTTCTCTTCTCCTCTCTTCTATTTCAGCTACCTAACTCGCTTCCTCTACATTCTCTGTTTATGAAAATTTCTACTCCGTCCATTCAAATTCCTATTTAGTTCTGTGTTAATAATTAAGAATGCAGGGTTACGGCTTACACACCTTACACGGCTCATACCCCGCCTTTATTGCTTCGTCACGCGACTTGAAGTATACTCTGTTCCCCGGCGCTATCTTTTCTGTCCACTGGCAGTCAGGGAGATGAAACTTCTTGCTGTTCTTATTGCCGATGTAAGAAGCTGACACTGCTTGAGAAAACGCAGGCTTTTCTTCTTTTACCTCCAACCCCCAGAGGCCTGCACTCTTCTCCATTGCCTCCTGCTGGTATTTCCTGAAATACTCAGCATACTTCACATTCGGCGGTACTGTCATGACCTGAGCATAGCCTTCCAGCAGGAGCACGGCGTTGAACATCTTTGTCCTTATCTCTTCGTCGCTTTCCTTTGTTGGCGGTGAAAGCCACACGTACGCTAAGAGTCTACCGTATTTGTCCCTCTCCTGCACGTCAAGCTCAAGCCACACGTCTTTGTTAAGAAGCTTCGACTTCGTGTAGGCCGTGGCCTCTTTCCCATAAGGCTCAACCTTTGTCGTGCTTTCAGGCGTGTCTACACCTATGAACCGGACTTTTTCTTCTTTGTCGCTTTCAAGTTTAACATATACGGTGTCGCCGTCAACCGCTTTGGTCACTTTGGCTTTTATAAGTTCTATCCCTTCTTCGGCTTTTTCGTTTTCCGTTGATGTCACCTGCTCAATCTTATCGCCCGCAGCGGGTTTCTCTACCGTCGGCTGTTGTTCCTGCTTAGGTTGTTTGGAGCCCGAGGAAGATACGGCTTCGACGTGTTGCGCGTTACTTGCTGCTTCTGCTGTTTTGCCCGCTGCAGGAGGAGTTGGAGCTGCCTCATTCCCGCAGGCAGCTAGCAGCCCTGCAATCAGTATTAGCATCACGGAAACGGCAATAAGCTTCTTCATATCAAAAACACCTCGCACGCAGGAGGATAATAACTTTTAATATCCAAAAAACATGGATTAGCAAAACGGCCGTATATGCCAAAAGGGCTGCTTTTATGAGTTTCCTTATCATCCTTCCCGGCAAATACTTGCTAGAGTTTATCAAAACAATTATAACGGCCAAAATAAAAGTTGGTATTGCAATCTTCGCCAATACCAGCAAGGGAAAATCGGATACTACGCCCCGCATTAGCGGGTTCCACTCCTCTATATATCCAGCTGAAACCCCTTGTGCGTTACTATGCCATCAAAGGCGTTCAGCAAAATCAGCAGCTTTAAATGCTTAATTATCTCCTTTTTCATGGCTAAAAAGCATCATCGTCGGGCGACGAAGGAGAAAGAGCAAGAAGTTCTGCAGTTTCTTCGGGAGATATTTCTTCCACGTTCCGGAGTTTTCTGTCGATGGTACGAGTCTTCCTAGATGCGTCTTCTATAACGTTCTGAGCTTCCTGGAGCTTCTTGTTCACCTTCTCCAGCAGGTCGCCGAATTTGCCTACTTCAGTCTTGACCGCCCCAAGCAGCTTCCACACTTCTTCCGCTTTCTTCTCTATGGCGAAAATCTTGAACCCCTGACGCAGGCTGTTCAATACTGCCGAAAGCGTAGTCGGCCCCGTTATCAGCACCCTGCACTCCCTTTGCAGTACTTCGATAAATCCGGGCTTCCTTAATGCCTCGGCAAAAAGGCTTTCGGCAGGAAGAAACATTATGGCAAAATCCGTTGTGTTTGGTGGGTCTATGTATTTGTCCCTTATATCCTTCGCACATTGTTTGAGGCGGTTCTCCAGTTCCTTCCTCAACCTCTCGCACTCCGCAGTGTCGCACCTTTCTTCCGCATCTATTAACCTTTCGAAGTCTTCCATCGGGAATTTGGCATCGATGGGAAGCCACATATAGCTCCCGTTACCGCCGTTTTCCACGGGAATCTTCACAGCGAACTCAACAACTTCCCTGCTGCCGGGCCTTACTATTACGTTCTTCTCATACTGGCCTGGCACCAGTATGTCTTCTATTATCGCCTCCAGCTGGTCTTCACCAAGGATCCCCCTGGTCTTTATGTTGGAAAGCACCTTCTTCAGGTCACCAACGTCGTTCACCAGGCTCTGGACTTCGCCAAGGCCGCTGTGGACCTGCTCCAGCCTCTCGCTCACTAACTTGAAGGATTCGGATATCCTGGCGTTGAGCGTTGACTGGAGCTTTTCGTCGACTGTCTGCCTCATCTGTTCGAGCTTGCTGCTGTTCTCGTCCTGGATTTCCTTCAGCTTTGCCTCTATCGTATCCCTCATCCTGTTTAGCCTTTCTTCGGTCTTGTCGGCAAGCGATGATACGGTGTCCGAAAAATTCTTTATTAGATTCTGCTGGGATATTCCCATCTCGCTTATATTTTTGGTTATCGTGCTGTTCATCTCGCTTATGTTCGTTGTAATCATATTGGCTAAGTTCGCCACAAGATTCGTCATCTCTTCCTTGCTCGATTTCATCCCATCCTTTATAAGACTTTCCAGCTGCTTCTGATTGTCCTCAAGCCCCGTTAGGAATTTTATTAGTTCCGGATCTTCTCTGCGCTTCGTTACCGCCACATATATAGCAATTTGCAAAAGTGCAATAATCACAAGAAAAATATATGGCAATAAAGACGTACCCTGCAATTTCAGTCCCCCCTATCGTTATTTCGTACTTTCTTAATTCTATGGCGAACAAAGTTTTCCTGCTTAGAAAGTTTATATGTTCAGAGAAAAAATAACCACTTTCATAGCAGAGAGGAGTTTCTATATAAATCCAAACAATAGCAAGGATGGCATGTTTCCCCTTTGTGAGTTTTTCTTTCCTAATTGTAAATTTGCCCCAGATTACTGAAAAGTTCTTCTTCATTACTCCTTATAGGAACGATAAAAACTAAACTATGATGTTTATTGCACTCTGCAAATATCAGAAGCTGTTTTCCTTCCTTATAGGAACGATAAAAACGATGAACGAATTGCAGGTTTTCCAAAATTGTAATGTGCCATAGTTTCGTTCAATAGCTTTTTTCTTGGCAGGTTATCCCAGGGCAACGAAGAAATGTCAAAAAGTAAAGAAACGTAATTAGAAAGCTGATCCAAAACGACCAAAGGCATGGAACCATTGCAGGATGATAAAGGCAGCGATAAAACTTTAAAAGCTTCCTAATTCATTTCCATACTCTCTCCAATTTAAAAATTTCTTGAATATAACCCATAACGGATATAGGTGAATGAATAATCTGATAAAAAAGCAAATAAAATGTATACCCAATTCTATTTCGGCGAACTCGCAATCCTAGTGCATCAAATATATTTTTTTGAAAAGAATACATAATTACAGTCACTAATACATTCAAAGGTAAAACTAACAGTGTATAGGGACCTACAATGTAATATTTCCCAAAGAACGCCAATACAAGTCCTGGTATCCAAAATATAGTGAATGCTAGATCTATTAATGGTATCAAAATATCTATTCCCAGCAAAAAGATGGCCAAAAACCTCTCCTGTTTCCACGGCCCCGCTTTTTTTAAACCTTCAAGCATCCCTCTAGCCCATCGACTCCTCTGCCTCGTAAAGTGTTTAAATCTATTTGGAACTTCTGTAAAAGCTATAGCTAAGGGTTCAAAGAAGACCCTATATCCTTTTTCGAAAAATTTCCATGTCAACACAATGTCCTCACCTATCACATCATCCCAACCGCCTACTTCTCTTACCACATCTGTCTTGTATAGACTAAAGGCCCCTTGTGCAACAAGAGTTCCCTGATATAGTCCTTGCATTCTTTTCAGAGAAGCTATGCCCAAAAAGTAGTCCCATTCCTGCAACCTAGTCAGTATGTTGTCTCTGCTATTTCTCGCAAGTACGTGTCCCGCTACAGCACAGACATCTGAAGGCGAACTTAATATTCTTGCCACTATATTATTCACAGCTTTTTTATGTAGTAGTGTATCAGCATCCAAAGTCATAAAATATTCAGTTTTTATAGCTTTTAGGCCAGTGTTCAGAGCATAGCTTTTCCCAGCTTTAGGCTCGAACAGGAATGTACAGTTTAATCCGTACTCATTTGCTGCTTTTTGGGCAGCCTCTAACGTCCCGTCAGTAGAATTATTATCTACGATAATTACGTCTATTTTCCCATTGTAATCCTGATTTGCTATATATTTCAGAGTATTTCTAATTTTCGCTGCTTCATTCCTTGCCGCTATTAGAATTGTTACATGCAAATCAGGGTTCTTCTCTTTGAATGGAGGCTGTCTATCCAAAAGCAGGCTGACTGCAACAAAAGCTACAAGATATCCAGGAATATATGCTATAAAAGCTATTATAAATACAGCCAAAGGTAGCCCAACAACACTGCTTAAATCTTTCAGCCAGGGTATAGATATTCTAATTGAAAATATCATCCAGGTAAATGCAATTGACTGTGCGATAAAAAATTTGTAAATAACGGGGATATATACAGTTTTATAGCTGGGAGGTAATTTTGTTTCGGTATTTAGTCTTGTTTCCATGGACTTGCCTCCCTCAGGAGTAGATTCGCCAGTTTATCGGATATCCCATAAAATCCTGAGATATTCCTTGCGCCGCCGCTTGCCTCAACACTGGTCAGAAGAATATCCTCTAGCTGTTCCACCAGGCAATCATCCTTAACCGAAACCGATACATATCGCATCCCTCCGGGCACTTGCTTTCCCGCCAAAAGCGCCGCTCTGAAATTGCTGACGCTGATCACCCAGTACACGTCCGCATATTCTGGCAGTTCGTCAAATACTACGTAGTGTGCCGTAGGGATGCTGCATGGTTTTTCGCTGAGCAGGTTATCGTCAACTTCCACGCCGCACATCGAGCAAATCGCCCTGCCTTCTTGGAGAATAACCCCCCCCGTGATAGTAAAGCTTTTTCATTGGTCATTCCTCCTTTTCCGTTAGTAATTTGTAAACTTCTCTCACGATTCCTTCTACACCACTTGCCCGCGAAAAGGCGATAGGCTTTCCGGTGTCCGCAACATATTCCTTGGCCGCCCACATAACCTCATGCGAGCAAAGTCGTGTAAGCACAACAAGTATATCGCTTTCCCTGGCAAGCCTTTGAGCATCTACATCCCATTTATCTCCCTCATAGAATGCTATAACCGGCCCTTTGTCATAATTTTACCCTACACGCCCGTATACAGCAACATTCTTATTTCTTATTCGTCCTAATACATCTTCTTCAATGTCTTGAGTTTTCCCTACCGCTTCAACCGCTTCATCATTTCTTTCTTCATACTCGCCTTCGATATCTTGCACTTCTTTAATGCCCAGCTCTTCGAGCTGCCGCCTTAACTTTGTGTTCTCTTCCCTTAGCTCGCTGATTAGCGTCTTTAGCCTTTTTATTCTTAAAACATCGTCGATGTTCCTGGTAGCGGATTGACTGTTATTTTTGAGTTGCTCGATTTCTTTTCTAAGAACGTGCAGTTCTTCACTCAACCTTGCTTTTTCTGCGTGCTCTTCAAAAAGTTGTTTTGCGAGATTTTCGGCCCTGCGGCGTTGCCTTGTCAGTTCGTCCCCCAATTGTTTTATCCTCTCCCATAGTACTGCCTGCGGTCCCGACGATTTCTTTGGTATGACCGCTGCCAGTTTTTCGGTCCTGTATCGCTCCAATTCTTCCGGCAGGGGAAGATTCAACAAAAGCCAGGTAATCCTTTCCCTGCCGTACACCCTTACGTATTCTTCTATCGGCCATGTGTCGATGGGCACCTAGAGCAGCTCGAAATAGACAAGATGTGAATTAGCCGTGCGCCAGAACCTTTCTTTCTCTTCCTGCGTTATGAATCTTTTTTCCGCATCTTTGCGGTATGCTGCAGGACCGGAGTTTGCTCCTATACCTATGCCTAGCTCCTTATAAGCCTTTCTCCACTCGATGTCTGCCAGCCATTTTAGCGCTTCATTCCACCTCTCGACTGCCCACCGGCAGTATTCATCCCAGAATTTTCCTTCCCTTTCCGAAAAGAAATCCTTGAGTTTTGCAAGTCCGCGTTCCAGCTCGGCCTGTTCTTCAGGGGAGCGGACGTGTGCATAGGGGACACTTCCGCCTACTATGGGCAAGTCTTCGGTGCCGATGGCAATTCGTTGGAATGTGACGTTTCTTGTGGCGTCATGCGCCAGAGCGTATTCGGGCCAGTCTTCTCCCCCGCATTGTGGACACCTGATCGGCATCACCGGTATATTTAGATTACCCAGCTTTTGATCCGCCTCGTCTATTGAGTTAATGGTACCGTAATCATGGACAAGCACGGCTATTCGTTTTTTGCACTTTCGGCAAAACCGTTCGAAATAAAGCTGAAGGTGCAGCACTGAGTAATCCCCCTCACAAGTGAAGTTTGCTTATCTTTTCGACAGCCTCTTCCTGTTCCGCATAGTCCGGCTTAAGATACACTGCCGTGGTATTGAGGTTAGCGTGTCCGAGGATCTGTTGGACTGTTACGATGTCGGCACCGGACTGCAACAGTCGCCTCGCAAAGGTATGCCTTAGCTGGTGTGGCGACACCTCTACCCCTGCATCCCTCGCATATCTCTTTATTATTCTGAATACCCCCGAAGGCGTCAGCGGCCCTCTTTCGCCGAGGAATAAACGCTCGTTATTTTCATCCGCTCTGGATTTGAGGTATTCATTGAGGGCTTTTCTTGCGTCGCTGTTCAAGGGCACCTCTCGATATTTTTGGCCCTTGCCGTACCTCACGATGAGCTTGCCCTTCCGCTCGGAAATCTGGACGTCCGAAAGCTTCAGCGAACACAGTTCCGATACCCTTATACCCGTATTTGCGAGCACTTCAAATATCGCTATATCCCTTTCATTCCCTTCTTTATAAAAACTTCTACGCAAACGGAGAAATTCCTTTTCTGACAAACTTCTCGGTGGCAGCGTAACGGATGCTGGAGCTTCTACCTCTTTAGCCGGGTTCTTCGATATGATATCCTGCTTAACGGTCCAGTCGAGGAATTTTCGGATTGCCTCTAGCTTTCTTTTTATCGAAGATGGTTTTAACTGCCTTATGTTAATCAGGTAACTCCTGTAGCTTCTGACATCTATTTCGGTTATTTTGCCGGGGGAAAATTGTTCCCCTGTAGACTCCTCGAACCACTTTTGGAACTGCATCAGGTCTGATATGTAATTTTTTATAGTATGCGGGCTTTTCCCCTTCTTTACCAAGTATTCATGGTACAATTCTAGCATAAAAAGCACCCCAAAAAAGTTATATTGCGAATTTCGCAGGGGATAATTGGGGTTGTTTTGGCATTTATTATACCAAAAATGAATAAAACTTGCAGTATAACTGCACTTATATTGCGAGATTATATTGCAAATAAACAGCCCAGACCTATCATTCCCTGGGCAATTGCTTTCTTACGGGTTACATACCTTGCACGGCTCATAACCCGCTTTTTGAGCTTCTTCTTCGGAATCAAACCATATCCTGTTCTCCGGTTTAATTTGCTCAACCCGGCAGGTTGGCAGGTGATATTTATTGCTTTCTATGCTCCCCACATATTTTTTGGGCTGTAATGGTTTTTGTATTACCATCCCAAGAAATTATAGCACCCAGCGCTTCAAAAATGCCTCTTAAAGGAACCAAAGTCCTTCCATCGACGACAACGGGATTTGCGTCAATTTTGAGTTCAGTTCCATCAATGATAATTTTGGGGGCAGCAGCCAATACTGGCAGTTGAAGAGATAAGAGAAAGAAAAAAATTACTATTGCCGTAATCGCATATTTTGATGCTCTATCTCTCATTTATAACGCATCCCTATTATAAATTTGTTTCAGAAATATCCCAATCGACATGTTAATAATTTTTGACTTGGAAATTCCGTATTTCGTACTTAACTCGGTAATTTTTTTTGCTTGTAATTCATTTAAATTTACCGTTCGCCAACATGCTAATTTATCATTTTCCTCCTTTTTTTCTCTTAGTTGCTTAATTTGCTTTTCATCAAAAATCACATAATTCAGTGCCATCCTTATTACTTCCGACATGGTTGTCCTCATATCTTTCGATGCTTTTAAAAGCAACTCATAAAGCCTCTCTGTCAACCCAAATCCGGTATTATATGGTAGAGGTTCTCCCGGACTAGCCGGTATCAGATTTTGCTTTATCACTAACATATTTTTCATGTGGCAATTTGACCAACTATCTCCATGGCTGGAAGGCCGCCAAAAGAGGAGGAGGTGGTAAATGCGGTAAAGCAAGGGAAAGTTGCTTTTGGATTCACAAACGACCACATTGATCGAGCAGTACCAATGATTGTGAACGCAATACTAAAGGAAAAGGGGGAAGTATAGATGAACATAGTCATAATAGCAGCTATAGGTGCTTTGGCTGCTCTATTAGCACAAAGAGGCATAGCTGTTTTCAACGATGGGCTTAGACCTATCATGCCGGAGTACCTAGAAGGAAGGATGACGAAAGCTGAGCTTGCTGCTACCAGTTTTGCTTTGAGTTTTGGTCTTGTTATTGGCTTCGGCATACCGGTTTCGATAGGGGCAGCCATACTGCTTGTACATAGCATATTGCTTGGGACTGATATTATCGGTACTTGGTCACCTAAGGGGAATACGGGTAGCCTTATAGCGGCTATCATAGGCGCACTGTACGGCGTCGGACTGCTACTTGGACTTCAATGGATAGTAAATGTGTTCAAATCTTTGCCAGTAAACGTCTTCGATGCCATGGGCGCTGTGGGAACACCAGTCACCCTTGCCTTTGCTGCTTTCCCTGCCTTAGCCGTGGCTTTGCAGCATGGCGTGAGCAAGGGAATCATCACCCTTTCCATATCGGCCCTTGTTAGAGTACTCATCGTTAGATTTAGCCCCTTTGTCATAGGTGGCGTTAGTATTTCTCTTAACCCTGATGGCATGGCCATGCTTGCTGGTATGATCGTTCTGCTCATCTACGCCGCACAGGAAAAGGCTACCGAAGGGACAGGCTTGGCAGCATTGTTTTCGGACAGAGTGGCAAGAATAAAGAGTAATGTGTGGGTATTGGGGTTGATGGGTGCTTTAGTTGCTGCAGCAACGGCCATGCACCTGCTAGCCGGGGATCCAATCTCTTTAAACCTGGTTAAAGCTGGAAACTACACTGATGCCGCTTTAGCTGCTTTAGCAAGAGCTATCGGTTTTGTTCCTCTGGTTGGAACTACTGCCATTGCAACAGGAGTATATGGTCCAGTGGGTATGACGTTCATTTTTGCTGCTGCTTTGTTTGTGAACAACCCAATTATTGCTGCTGTGTTAGGCTTCGTGATTATTTTTGCGGAGGTTTACCTTCTGGGTGCCATTGCTGGCTTCTTAGATAAATTTCCTGGTATAAGAAAGTCTGCAGACAACATAAGGTCGTCGATGAGCCAACTATTGGAAATAGCGTTGCTTGTTGGCGGGATTAATGCAGGTAATGCGATGCTACCAGGTTTGGGCATGCTCTTGGTAATAGGTATTTACTTGCTTAATGAAGCTGCTGGGCGGCCCATAGTGCGCATGGCAGTGGGTCCAGTAGGAGCTATCATAGTAGGAATTCTTGTAAATATATTAGCTGTCATTGGTCTCTATATTCCACCCACAATATAAGGTGAGCACTAATGGAATCAGTCTTAGGTAACATTACCGCTCTTGGCAAGACTCTGGCACACGAGCACTTAACGATAAATCTTTCGTTTAATAAGAGTGATGATTCAAATCTGAATGATGACTTAGCCATGTTAGAGGATCTGAAAGATCTTAAAGCTGCGGGTGTTGATACCATCATAGATGTTACTAACATAGGTATGGGTAGAAACATTGAAAGAATGCGAAAACTGTCAATACAATCTGGTATGAATGTTATAGCCTCAACTGGTTATTACAAATCTCCTTATCTGCCTTCAGAAGTAGAACAGCTCTCAGTAGAACAGCTTTGTTCCATTATGGAGCTGGAAATAACCAAAGGTATAGACGGTACTGAGATAAAAGCCGCTCTTATAGGCGAAATAGGGACCAGCGACCAAATGACAGATTCTGAAAAGAAAGTGTTCGAAGCAGCAGCTCTTGCTCATCTCCGAACTGGAGTACCTATTTACACCCATACGACATTAGGAAAGCTTGGTATTGAACAAATTGAGTTTCTAATAAATAATGGTGTCAATCCGGCAAAGGTGGTTATAGGACACCTGGATTTGAATCCAGATATGGAATACTACAAGCGCGTGGCTGATTATGGTTGCTATATGGGTTTCGACACGGTTGGTAAGATAAGTTACCAACCAGATGAAATCAGAGCAAAGAATATTGCCGCCCTAGTTAAATTGGGTTTTGGAAATAGCATACTTCTATCACTGGATATTACGAGAAAATCACATTTAAAGTCCTACGGTGGTTACGGCCACGTGTACTTGTTTGAAAAGTTCATTCCAATGCTCTATGAGCAAGGTTTGACGTCGCAAGACGTTGATCGTTTACTTATTGACAACCCAAGTGCTTGGTTTCTGCAATAGCATACGATCTTGGTTGTTGCAACGATTCATGTTCGGAAACACTTTTTTAGCCGGCGCGAACAATATGCTTGCGTTTGCGTCGGCTCCATTTCTCAGCCTTACTGGCGAACTTTCACGTACCAGCGCTTCAAGCTGTCGTAAGGTACTGCACCTGTGAGCATGCCATCATTTGCTACTAAGGTGGGGGTTGCTTCCACACCAAGCTCCAAGGCTCGGTCTATGTCAAGACGCAGCAAGTATTTA
>Ga0208693_1000701_pt1 | contig 25906 bp, 20 predicted proteins | sample AD_UKC071_MetaG_FD_184438 | JGI IMG/M metagenome (GOLD analysis project Ga0208693, IMG submission 184438) | Active sludge microbial communities of municipal wastewater-treating anaerobic digesters from USA - AD_UKC071_MetaG (SPAdes) (version 2) | ecosystem: Engineered > Bioreactor > Anaerobic >... | reverse complement strand
GCGGCCCTGGAAGCCGGGCTGGATCGGGAAGGGATAATCCTGGCCCTGGGCGGGGGCGTAGTCGGGGATCTGGCCGGTTTTGTGGCCGCCACCTATATGAGAGGTCTCCCTTTTATCCAGATCCCGACCACGCTCCTGGCCATGGTTGACAGCAGCGTGGGGGGCAAGGTAGCCGTCAACCACCCCCGGGGGAAAAATATAATCGGCTCCTTTCACCAGCCGGCCATGGTCATAGTAGACCCGGATCTTCTAAAGACCCTTCCCCAAAGGGAGCTTGCTTCTGGCCTGGCCGAGCTGCTCAAGTACGGCCTGGTGCTGGACCAAAGACTTTTTACACGCCTGGAGCAATCTGCTAACCTATTTAAAAGAGGCGAGGCCGAGCTTTTAGAGAGCCTGTCAAGGGCAGATCTATCCCGGCTGATCGCCAGGGCTCTCTTTCTTAAGGGTAAAGTTGTCTCCCGGGACGAGCGGGAAAGTAGCTACCGGCGCCTGCTTAACTTTGGCCATACCTTTGGCCACGCCCTGGAAGCAGCTACTGACTATGGGCATTACCTTCATGGCGAAGCGGTAGCCGTGGGGATGATGGCGGCGGCCTGGCTTTCCTACAGGCTGAAAATGATCAGCAAGAGGGAATATAGCCGCATTTTTGCCCTTTTAAGCCGGCTTAACCCGCCGCCGGCGCCCGCGGGCCTGACACCGGAGATGGTGCTGCAAGCGATGCGCTCCGATAAGAAGCGGCGCCAAGGGGAGATCGGGTTTGTCCTGCTCTCGGCGATAGGCCAGGCCGCCTTCTACAGCTCCCCCCCGCCGGATCTACTTCTGGAGGCGGCGGAGCGCTGCCTGGCCGGAACGCCTTTTGGGGGAGATGATGTCCCTTGCCCCGGCGATGGCTGAGGCCAACCGGGAAGCTTTTAGCCGATTACAGAAAAAGGAGCGCTTTGATATGGTTGATGGATATACCAGGATAGCGGGGCTGATCGGAGATCCCGTAGCTCACTCTCTTTCTCCCCCTATTCATAACGCTGCCTACCGGGCTGCAGGACTAAATTATCTCTATCTTCCCTTTCGTGTCCGCCGGGGGCATCTGCCCGCTGCCATCAGGGCAGTGCTCTCCCTGGAGATGGTCGGGGTAAATGTCACTTCGCCTTATAAAGAGGCGGTACTCCCCTATCTCGATGAGCTCTCTGCCGAAGCAAAACTGCTGGGAGCCGTGAACACCGTGGCCCCGGTAAACGGCGGGCTGAAGGGGTTTAACACCGACGTCGAGGGTTTTCTCTACCTGCTTGAAAGCGCCGCGCTGCTTCCCCTAAAAGGAGAGACGGCGGTTCTTCTCGGAGCAGGCGGAGCGGCCCGGGCTGTTGCCCTGGCCCTGCAAAAGGCCGGGATAGCCCGCCTGGTTATCGTCAACCGGAGCGTTGAGAGAGCGCAAGCGCTGCGCCGCACTTTATCTCCAGCCGCCCCATTCAAAGGTGTAGAGATCGCGGTTGACCAGCCGGGCCGGCCTACTTTCTCTGGTAAAAGGATCGCCGGGGCCTCGCTGCTGATTAATTGCACCAGCGTTGATCCCGTAGAAAGCGGAATTCTCCCGGCCCAGAAAGCGATTAGAAATCTAAAAGCGATTATCGATCTGCGCTACAGCCCGCCGGAGCCGCCGTTTTTACAGTGGGCCGCGGCCGCCGGGGTTACCGCCATAAACGGGCTCAATATGCTTCTAGGGCAGGGGCGGCGCTCTTTTGAAATCATGACCGGCCAAGAAGCGCCCCTGGAGGTCATGAAAGAGGCGCTGGCCGGGGGCGGGGAATAAAATAAGTGCTGACGGGAGCGGTTTACAAATGAGCTACTTTCAGGAGCCGGCAGATCTAAGCACGGCCGGCCGGCCGGCCGCGAATATCTATCTCACGGGGCTGATGGGCGCGGGGAAAACCACCGTGGGGAGATTTCTTTCTCATGCCCTCGGCGCCCTCTTTTACGATACCGACGAGATTATCGTAGCGGCTGAAGGGATGAGCATCAATGAAATATTTGCCCGAAAGGGCGAACCCTACTTTCGCGATCAAGAGACCGAGCTACTGCGAAAGCTGGCTGCAACCGCCCCGGGATCGGCGGTTATCTCCACTGGCGGCGGGATGGTGATCCGAAAAGAGAACCGGGCTTTAATGCGCCGCAACGGGCTGATTGTCTACCTCCATGTTCCGGCCAAAGAGGCTTTTAGAAGGCTCTCCGGGACCGGTGACCGGCCCCTGTTAAACCCAGCCGGCGACGGGGCGATCTTAGAAGAGCTTCTGGAAAAGCGCAAGCCTTTTTACCAAGATGCGGACCTGGTCATTAATACCGCGGGGAAACCTCCCCCAAAAATTGCCAGCGAGATCAAGGAGGCGGTAAAAGTATGGAAAAAGTAAATAAAATCAGGCTGCTGTTGCTGCACGGCCCCAACCTGAATCTTTTAGGGAGAAGAGAGCAGAGGTTTTACGGAACCCTAACCCTGGAAGAGATCAATGCCGCGGTCCGGCAGGAGGCGGGAAGGCTGGGGGTGGCGATCGATTGTCATCAAACTAACCACGAGGGGGCGCTAATCGATCTTATTCACAGCGCTGAAGGAAACTACCAGGGGATAATTATTAACCCGGGAGCGCTGGCCCACTACAGCCTGGCGTTGCGCGATGCGCTGGCCGAGACAGAGCTGCCCGTGATAGAGGTTCATCTTTCCAATATCTATGCCCGGGAGAACTTTCGCCGCCGCTCGGTGATCGCTCCAGTGGTCAAAGGGCAGATTAGCGGTTTGGGCCACCAGGGTTATCTCCTGGCAGTGCGGGCTTTGGCCGGAGAGGAGGGCGCTTCTTTCCAACCGCAAGAGCCGCCTGGGCCCCCCTGCTGGCCCTCTGGGGAGCCGCCGGAGCACAGGCTCAGGGGGATCAGGGGAGCGACAGCAGCTATCGCTAACGATGAAGCTAAAATCCTGGAGGCGACAGCGGCCCTTCTTGAGCAGATGGTCACAGCTAACGCTGTAGCCAAAGAGGATATCGCTGCGGTGATATTTTCTTTAACCAGCGATCTAAACGCTGTTTTTCCGGCAAAAGCAGCCCGTCAAATGGGCTGGACGCAGGTCCCCCTGTTCTGCTGCACGGAAGTTGACGTGCCGGGGGCGTTGCCGGGTTGTATCAGGGTTTTAATGCTGGCCCATACCTCTCGCCGGCCGGATCAGATCAGTCACGTCTACTTGGGAGAGGCGGCATCTCTTAGAAGGTGATAGGAGAACCGTCACTTTGTCGCCAAAAAGGTGACAGGAGAAACGTCCCCCTGTCACCTGGATAGGAGGGATTCCTGTTGAAAAGATCGTTAGGCTACCTGGGGCCGGCCGGAACTTTTACCGAAGAGGCAGCTTTGAGATATAGCCGGAACCGTAGCTTGCTGCTGAAACCCTACCCGTCCATCCCCGAGGTGATGGGCGCCGTAGAAAGCGGGGAGGTTAATGAGGGGATCGTCCCGGTGGAGAATTCCCTGGAAGGAACCGTCACCCTGACCCTGGACCTCTTTTCGGGGGAGAGCCCCCTGCAAATAAAAGGTGAGCTCTGTCTCGGGATCAGCCATCTTTTGGCCGCGCCGCCCGGGCAGAAACTTTCTGATATCAAGGAGGTACATTCACATCCCCAAGCCCTGGCCCAATGCCGCCGTTTTTTAAAGAGCGCTCTTCCGGCCGCGGTGCCGATCAGCGCTCCGAGTACCGCTGCCGCGGCCAAGCTGGTCAGTACGAAAAGGGGAGCGAGCGCGGCCATTGCTTCACGCCACGCCGCCTCTTTTTACGGCCTGGAGGTACTAAAAGATGAGATCCAGGATCATGAGCCCGGTGGCAATATGACCCGCTTTCTCATTCTTGCCTTGACCGACTCTCCACCGACGGGCGATGATAAAAGCTCGTTGATCACAGGTTTGGAGGATAGGCCGGGCAGCCTCCACGCAGCCTTAGGTATATTTGCCCGCTACCAGATCAATATGACCAAGATAGAGTCCCGGCCTATTCGTGGCCAACTGGGGAAGTTTTTATTCTTTATCGATATTCAAGGGCACCGCCAGGATAAACATATCGCCCGGGCCCTAAAGGAGTTAAGGGCGGAGAGCCTGTTTGTGAAGCTGCTGGGGAGCTATCCCCGGACGAAAATATTTGAGTAAAATTGAACCGGTCTGCCCGTGAAGAAGGGCGGCCGGGCGGCTGTTAATAATCCATCCATTAATTTCGCGGTTTCTGCTTTAAAAGGCCGTAGATCATGCTGTCTACAAGCGCATTCCAGCTGGCTTCGATAATATTCGTTGAGACCCCTACCGTGCCCCAGGTATCATGGTGGTCCGAGGTTTCGATCAGCACCCGCACCAGTGCCCCTGTTCCCCGGTCGCCGTCTAAGACCCGGACCCGGTAGTCGGAAAGAGTCATGGAGCGAATCTCGGGATAGAAGTTCTCCAGAGCTTTGCGCAGGGCGTTATCCAGGGCGTTAACCGGCCCGTTTCCCTCGGCCGCGGTGTGGACAACCCGGTCGCCCACCCGCATCTTTATCACCGCCTCTGAGTAAACCTTGCCGTCTTCCTTCATCTCCATGATCACCCGCAGCGTTTCCAGGGTGAAAGGTTCCCGGTAAGTGTTAAAGGCTTTGCGTATGAGAAGTTCGAAAGAAGCTTCCGCCCCTTCAAACTGGTAGCCCTGGTTTTCCAGCTCCTTGATCTCTGAGAGGACTTTCCGGGTTTGTTCGTTGGTGCGGCTAACATCCACATCGAGGCCCAGCTCTTCGATCTTGCAGAGAATATTACTTAGGCCCGAGAGTTCGGAAACCAGGACCCGCCGGGTGTTGCCCACGGCAGCCGGATCGATCGGCTCGTAAGTTTCCGGATTTTTTAACAAAGCGCTGACATGGACGCCCCCTTTGTGGGCGAAGGCGCTGTTGCCGACGAAAGGCTGATGGCTGTTCGGGATAAGGTTGGCCAGCTCGCTAACGTACCGGGAAAGTTCGGTTAGCTGGGCCAGCTTTTCATCGGTGAGACATCTGTAGCCCATTTTCAACATGAGATTGGGAATTACCGAGCAGAGGTTGGCGTTACCGCAGCGCTCACCGTAGCCGTTGATCGTTCCCTGGACCTGGACCGCGCCTGCTTTTACCGCCATCAACGAATTGGCCACGGCCAGCTCTGCGTCGTTGTGGGCATGGATTCCCACGGCCATCCGGGGAAAACGCCGGCAGACCTCGCCGGTAACCTGATAAACTTCATCGGGAAGGCTGCCGCCATTGGTATCGCAAAGGCAGAGGAGATCGGCGCCGGCTGCTGCCGCCGTCTCCAGGGTTTTTAGGGCATATTCGGGATTATGTTTGTAGCCATCATAAAAGTGCTCCGCATCGTAAATTACTTCCAATCCCTTCTCTTTTAAATAGGAGAGCGTTTCGCTGATCATGGCCAGGTTTTCTTCCAGGGTAGTATTCAGGGCCTGGGTAACTTGGAAATCCCACGACTTGCCAAAGATGGCCGCGGTTTTAACCTCGCTTTCCAGGATGGCCTGAAGATGGGCATCCTGCTGCACCCCGGATTCGGGATGGCGGGTGCAGCCGAAAGCAGCCAGGCGAGAGTTCTCCAGCGGATAATCCTTCATCCGGCAGAAAAACTCCATATCTTTAGGATTAGAGCCAGGCCAGCCTCCCTCGATATAGTGAAAACCCATCTCATCCAGCCGCCGGGCAATCTTAATTTTGTCATCTACCGAGAGGCTTAGCCCTTCCCCCTGGGTTCCGTCCCGCAAGGTGGTATCGTAAATTTTTATCTCTTTCCAACCGGCCATATTTTCACCCCATCAAAGTGTCAGCTCCTACAAAGCCAGCAGCTCTTCGACAACCCGGTCACCGATCTCTACAGTGCCGGCCATCCGGCAACCCGGCTGCATAATGTCCGGGGTGCGGTAACCATCATCCAGCACCTGTGCCACCGCCTTCTCGATCGCCGCCGCTGCCTTTTCGTGATTGAAAGAATAGCGCAGCATTAAGGCCGCCGAGAGGATGGTCGCCAGGGGGTTGGCCTTATTTTGCGCGGCGATATCCGGAGCAGAGCCGTGGGCCGGCTCATAAAGGGCTACTTTTCCGCCGATGCTCGCCGAGGCCAGCATCCCGATAGAGCCGGTCAGCACCGAGGCCTGGTCGGTGAGAATGTCGCCGAACATGTTCTCGGTGACGATGACATCAAATTGCCGCGGCTGCCGGACTAGCTGCATGGCGGCGTTATCCACATACATATGGATCAGCTCGACATCGGGATACTGATCATGCAATCGGTCCATTACCTCCCGCCATAGCCGGGAACTTTCCAGCACGTTGGCTTTATCCACAGAGTGAAGCACTTTTCGCCGCTTGCTGGCGGACTCAAAGGCCAAGCGGCCGATCCGTTCGATCTCCGGGGTGGTATAGACAAGGGTATCGGTGGCCTGTTCACCTCCGGGAATCTTCTGCCGCTTCTTTTCCCCAAAATAAAGCCCGCCGGTCAGCTCGCGGATAACGAGGATCTCTGTACCCTCGACTATTTCTCGTTTTAGCGGCGAAGCATCGATCAGCGCTTCGTAAAGGATAACCGGCCGCAGGTTGGCAAATAGCCCCAACTTCTGGCGCAGAGGCAACAGGGCGCCGGCTTCCGGCCGCCGTTCTACAGGCAGATGGTCCCACTGGGGCCCGCCGATAGCTCCTAAAAGCACGGCGTCGCTCTTTCGGCAAAGAGCGACGGTCTCCTCCGGCAGGGGGTGACCGGCGGCCTCAATAACTGCGCCGCCCACCGGGGCTTCCCTGAATTTAAAGGTTAAGCCAAATTTTTGAGCGCAGGCCTGAAGGACCTTCACCGCTTCTGAAACGATCTCCGGCCCGATGCCGTCCCCCGGAAGCACCGCGATCTTATACACCATTTTTCACCTTCTGCCGCACGTAGTTGATCAGGCCGCCGGCCGCCAGGAGCTCTTGCATAAAAGAAGGTATCGCCGTGGCCTGGTACTCTTCGTTAAGGGTTAGATTATAGATCCGGCCGTGGTCCGGATCTATCTTGATCTGGTCATCTTTCCTTATTCTCTCCGCCGCTTCGGGTGATTCAAAGATGGGCAGGCCGATATTAAAGGCATTACGGTAAAAAATGCGGGCGAAGGAGGTGGCCACCACCGCCCCTACCCCGGCTGCTTTAATGGCCAGGGGGGCATGTTCCCGGGAGCTGCCGCATCCGAAGTTCTTACCGGCGACGATGATCTCGCCCGGCTTAACCTCTTTCGGAAAATCAGGATCGGCGTCCTCCAGGCAGTGCCCGGCTAGCTCCGCCGGATCAGAAGTGTTAAGATAGCGGGCTGGAATGATGGCGTCGGTATCGACGTCGTCTCCGAACTTCCAGGCCCTACCGCGAATAATCATCTACTTAACCTCCTCGGGGCCGGCCAAGCGGCCCAATATCGCTGAAGCCGCCGCTACCGCCGGGTTGCTCAGGTAGATCTCGCTTTCCGGATGGCCCATCCGCCCGACAAAATTGCGGTTGGTCGTCGAAACAGCTTTTTCCCCTTTGGCCAGGATGCCCATATGCCCGCCCAGGCAGGGGCCGCAGGTCGGCGTGCTTACCGCGGCGCCTGCTTCGATGAACACTTCAATAAGCCCCTCGGTTAACGCCTGCAGGTAAATTTCCTGCGTCCCGGGGATGATGATCAGGCGAACGTTAGAGTTAACCTTTCTCCCCCTCAAGACCTGGGCCGCCGCCCGCAGGTCCTCAATTCGGCCGTTGGTGCAGGAGCCGATGACCGCCTGGTCAATCGAAACAGTGCCTACCTCGCTAAGCGGCCGGGTGTTTTCAGGCAGGTGGGGAAAAGCCACCTGCGGCTCAATATCACCGAGATCAAATTCGTAAACTTCGCAATAACAAGCCTCTTCATCGCTGCTGTAAAATTTATAAGGCCGCCGGGCCCGCCTTTCCAGGTAAGCCCTTGTTTTTTCATCCGGGGCAAAGATGCCGTTTTTAGCCCCGGCCTCGATCGCCATGTTGGCCATAGTCAAGCGTCCGTCCATGGAGAGGGCGGAGATGGTCTCGCCGGTAAACTCGATCGCCTTGTAGAGGGCGCCGTCCACCCCGATTTTACCGATCAGGTAGAGGATGAGATCCTTGCCGCCGACCCACTTGTTCCAATCTGTTCCGTTGACGATAACCTTAATCGTCTCCGGAACCCTGAGCCAGACTTCGCCCGTGGCCATGGCCGCTGCCAGGTCGGTGCTGCCTACGCCGGTGGCAAAAGCGCCCAGTGCCCCGTAGGTGCAGGTATGCGAATCGGCACCGATGACCAGGTCCCCGGGGAGCACCAGCCCTTCCTGGGGCAGCAGGCAATGCTCAATGCCCATGCGCCCTACTTCAAAGTAGTGGGTGATACCGAAGCGACGGGCAAACTCGCGCATCGTCCTGGCCTGCTCTGCCGACTTGATATCCTTGTTTGGCGTAAAGTGATCCGGGACCAGCGCTATCCGGTTGCGATCGAAAACTTGCTCTACCCCGATCCGGTTAAATTCTCTTATCGCTACCGGGGCGGTAATATCATTGGCCAGGGCCAGATCGATACGGGCATTAATCAGCTCCCCCGGTTGAACCTCGTTCCGCCCGGCATGGGCCGCCAGAATTTTCTCGGTAATTGTCATCCCCATCGCCTTTCTCCTTCCGTGCTTTTCAAGTCTCATTACAGATCGGCTTTTAGGCGATCGGGCGCCTTTCCACCGTTGTCGGAATAGATGGTCCGGTTGATGGCGTTAATATAGGCCTTAGCGCTGGCCTCTAGAATATCGGGGCTAACCCCCCGGCCGGTGTAGACCGTGGCCGTACTATTGGAGCGGACTTTTACCGTGACCTCCCCCAGGGCATCCTTCCCTGCGGTAAGAGCGTCGATGGCGTAGGAAACAAGAGTGCACGGTATCCCGGTAATCTTATCGATTGCCTTGTAGATGGCATCAACCGGCCCGTCGCCGCAGGCTGCTTCGTCCAGCTCTTCGCCGTCTTTCTGCAGGCCGATAGTGGCTGTCGGGACCACGGTGGTGCCGCTGGAGACATGCAGGTAAGCCAACCGGTAAACTTCGGGGATGCGCAGAATCTCTTCTTCGACGATAGCGCGGAGATCTTTGTCGGTAATCTCTTTTTTCCGGTCGACGACGATCTTGAAGCGCTGAAAAACCCGGTTTATCTCTTCTTCGTTCAGTTCATAGCCGAGAGCGCTGAGCGATTCACGGAAGGCGTGGCGGCCGGAATGCTTCCCTAAAACGATCGTGTTAAGAGAACGGCCGATCAGCTCGGGATTCATGATTTCGTAAGTGCTTCGTTCTTTCAAGACCCCATCCTGATGAATCCCGGACTCATGAGCAAAGGCGTTCTGTCCCACGATGGCCTTGTTCGGCTGGATCTTCATCCCGGTTAACTTGCTGACCAGCTTACTGGTCCGGTAGATCTCTTCTGTGCGGATGCCAGTTTTTTTGCCGTAAAGGTCCTGCCGGGCATAGAGGGCCATCACTATCTCTTCCAGGGCTGCATTGCCGGCTCTCTCCCCGATACCGTTGATTGTGCATTCTACCTGCCGGGCTCCAGCCTGGATCGCTGCTAGGGAGTTGGTTACAGCCAGGCCCAGGTCGTTATGGCAGTGGACACTCACTACGGCCTGGTCAATATTGGGGACTTTAAGAAAAACGTCGCGAATAAAATCGTGAAACTCCTGGGGAGTAGCATAGCCAACCGTATCGGGTATATTGACCGTCGTTGCCCCGGCCGCGATAACCGCCTCCAAAACCTGGCAAAGGAAGTCGTGATCGCTGCGGAAGGCGTCCTCCGCTGAAAATTCGACATCGGAGAGATAACGGCGGGCATACTTTACCGCCGCTACCGCTGCTTCCAGGACCTCTTCCCGGCTCATGCGCAACTTGTGGCGGAGATGAATTTCAGAAGTGGCGATGAAGGTATGAACCCGCGGCGATTCAGCTTCTCGAACCGCTTCCCAGGCCCGATCAATATCCTCCCGGTTAGCCCGGGCCAGGGCCGCTATCGTTGCTCCTTTTACCTCTGCGGCGGTGATTTTTACCGCTGCAAAATCCCCGGGCGAGGCCACCGGAAACCCCGCCTCGATAATATCTACGCCCAGCCGGGTCAGCTGCCGGGCTATTTCTATCTTTTCGTTTACATTAAGGCTGACTCCCGGTGACTGCTCGCCGTCGCGTAGAGTAGTATCGAATATATAGACTCTATCGTCCATGAAAAGACCTCCTGCACTACTAATTTTTCTTTAGCCACGGCATCATCTCACGCAGCTTCCGGCCGACTTTCTCAATGGGGTGCTCTTTTTCCTGCCGGTCAATGGCATTGAAAACGGGCCGGTTGGCTTGGTTTTCCAGGATCCACTGCCGGGCAAACTCACCGGATTGGATCTCTGCCAGCACTTTTTTCATCTCTTTCCGGGTCTCCCCGTTGACAATTCGTTTCCCCACCATGTAGTCGCCATATTGGGCTGTATCGCTAATCGAATAGCGCATCCAGCTAAGCCCGCCTTCGTAGATCAGATCAACAATCAGCTTCATCTCGTGGAGGCATTCAAAGTAGGCTATCTCCGGGGCATAACCGGCTTCGACCAGGGTTTCGAAACCGGCCTTGATCAGCTCGGTAAGTCCGCCGCAGAGAACTGCCTGCTCGCCGAAAAGGTCTGTTTCCGTCTCTTCCCGGAAGGTGGTTTCAAAAACGCCGGCCCGGGTGCAGCCGATCCCCTTGGCATAGGCCAGGGCCAGCTTTTTCGCCTGGCCGGTATGATCCTGGTGCACGGCGATAAGGCCGGGAACTCCAGCCCCCTCCAGGTACATTCTTCTTTCCATATGTCCCGGACTTTTCGGGGCGACCATGAAAACGTCGATATCGGGAGGGGGGACAATCTGCCCGTAATGGATGTTAAAGCCATGGGAAAAACCGATCGCTTTTCCCTCCTGCAGATAGGGTTCAATCTCTTCCCGGTAGAGGCGGGCCTGGGTCTCATCAGGGGTAAGAATCTGAATGATCGCCGCCTCTTTTACTGCTTCAGTAGTCTCCATTACTGCCAGGCCGTCTTTGCGGACTTGATCCCAACTCCGGCTGTTGCGCCGTAAGCCTACCACCACCTCAATGCCGCTGTCGTGCAGATTTTGGGCCTGGGCATGTCCCTGGCTGCCGTAGCCGATTACGGCTACCGTTTTTCCAGATAACAGCTCCAGGTCGGCATCGGTATCATAATAAATTTTAACCATTTCATCGGCTCCCTTCTTTTATCTCATCTTTACTCGCTTCCCTTAGTTACCGTTTTCGACGGTGTTGAAGCGGCTTCCCCGCAGCATCGCTATTTTCCCGGTGCGCACCAGTTCCCGGATGCGGAAAGGCCTAAGGGCCTCAATGATAGCCCTAATCTTACCCTCATCTCCCGTGGCCTCAATGGTTAGGGTGTTTTGCCCGATGTCGACAATCCGCGCCCGGAAAATTTCAACGATCTGCATGATCTCGCCCCGTACCGAGGGATCGGCATCGGTTTTAATCAGGATCAGCTCCCGATCGACGTATTCCTCTTCAGTAATATCACTTACCTTGATTACATCGATCAGTTTATGAAGCTGCTTGGTGACCTGTTCAATCACCTTGTCGCCCTCTTCAACCACGATAGTCATCCGGGAAATAGAAGGGTTTTCCGTCTGGCCTACGGCTAGGCTGTCGATATTATATCCCCGGCGGCTGAACAGGCTGGCCACCCTGGTCAAGACTCCAGGATTATTTTCTACCAGAACAGTCAGGGTGCGGAACATGGTTTTATTCCTCCAGCATTTTACTAATGGTCCCTTCCGGCGGGATCATCGGGAAAACATTTTCTTTTCGGTCAACGAGAAAATCTATCAGCACCGGACGATCTTCTACCTGCATCGCTTTTTGCAAAGCCCGGCGGACATCTTCAGGCCTGGTCACCTGCATCCCGACTGCGCCGTACGCTTCAGCCAGCTTGACATAATCCGGACCGGAGATATCGGAATAAGCCAGGCGGCCGTTATAGAAAATATCCTGCCACTGGCGGACCATACCCAGGTAATTGTTATTCAGTATGGCCACTTTAAGGGGCAGTTTATAGTCCGCGGCGGTAGCCAGTTCCTGAATATTCATCTGGATGCTGCCATCTCCGGCAATGTTAAAGACCGTCTCGCCCGGTCTGCCTATCTGCGCGCCGATGGCCGCTGGCAGGCCGAAGCCCATCGTGCCCAGTCCCCCGGACGAGATGAACGTCCGCGGCTTGGTAAAGGTGTAGAATTGAGCGGCCCACATCTGGTTCTGGCCAACTTCTGTCGCAATGATAGCATTACCCCCGGTTACTTCGTAAATCTGTTCTATCACAAACTGCGGCTTAATCTTTCCATTATGGTGATACCTTAAAGGATATTTATCCTTCCATTCCCTGATCTTAGCAGACCACTCTTCTGTCTCTGTCCTTGCCTGGACTACCTGGCAGAGCTGCTCGAGAACCCGCTTGACATCCCCGACAATGGGGATATCTACCTGCACGTTTTTGCCGATCTCCGCCGGGTCGATATCGATATGAATTATCCGGGCTTTAGGCGCAAAAGCGTCTGCTCTTACGGTCACCCGGTCAGAGAAGCGGGCACCGATGGTAATGAGTAAGTCGCATTCGTTGACCGCATAGTTGGCGTACTTGGTCCCATGCATTCCAAGCATGCCCAAGGAAAGGGGGTGGTTTTCTGGAAAAACCCCTTTCCCCATTAGGGTAGTAGTCACCGGGATCGCACAGAGCTCGGCCAGCTGCCGGAGCACTTCGCTGCTTCCTGAAGAGATGGCGCCGCCTCCGGCACAGATTACGGGCCGGCGGGCCCCGGTAATAGCTGCTGCTGCCTCGCTGATCTTTTCGGGATGCCCGTCCAGCACCGGCCGGTAGCCCCGCAACTGCGAGACTTTCGGATATTTTAAATCTGTTTTCTCCTGGCAAACATCTTTGGGAAGGTCGATTAACACCGGACCGGGCCGGCCGGTAGTGGCCAGGTGAAAAGATTCTTTGACCACCCGGGGCAGCTCTTTTACATCCTTGACCAAGAAGTTGTGTTTAGTAATGGGTAAGGTGATCCCGTAAATATCGGCCTCCTGGAACGAATCCCGACCGATCATATGCGTGGCCACCTGGCCGGTAAAGGCGACCATGGGGATAGAATCCATGTAGGCGTTTGCCAGGCCGGTAACCAGGTTTGTCGCTCCCGGCCCGGAGGTGGCCAGGCAGACACCGGGTTTCCCGGTAGCGCGGGCATAACCGTCGGCGGCATGTGCCGCACCCTGCTCATGCCGCACTAAAAAATGTTTGAGAGAGGAATCATAAAGGGCATCGTAGATATCGAGGACGGCCCCTCCGGGATACCCGAAGATCGCTCTCACTTTTTCCTCTTCCAGGCACTTAATTAGAATCTGGGCACCACTTTGTTTCATCGTTGCTGCCACCCCTGCTCTATATTTTAGCGGCTGTGAATATCTATTTACCACTGAAGGCAGCGCCGGTACTGGCTGAAGTTACCAGGCGGCTGTAACGCTGCAGGTAACCCTTTTTCACCCGCGGCGGTTGCGGCTGCCATCCTTTTCTTCTTTTTTCCAAAATATCTTCAGCGACCACCAGGTCAAGCCGGCCGGCCGGAATATCGATACTGATCAGGTCGCCATCCTCAACCAGGGCGATGGGGCCTGCTTCGGCCGCTTCCGGTGAAACGTGACCGATGGAGGCTCCCCGGGTGGCGCCAGAGAAGCGGCCGTCGGTGATCAGGGCTACCTTTTTGTCAAGGCCAAGACCGGCTACCATCGCCGTAGGGGTTAGCATCTCCCGCATACCCGGGCCCCCTTTGGGCCCCTCATAGCGGATCACCACTACGTCGCCCTTGTGAATATCTCCTGCCTCCAGGGCTGCGCAGATCTCCTCCTCGGAATTAAAAACCCGCGCCGGACCCCGGTGAACCATCATGGCAGGGTCGACCGCCCCTTTTTTGACTACGGCACCGTCCGGGGCTAGGCTGCCCCGCAGGATGGAGAGCCCGCCAGTGTGGCTGTAAGGATCTTCGACCCGCCGGATCACGTTATCGTCTAAAACGGGGTGCCCGGCTATATTTTCAGCCAAGGTTTGCCCGGTTACCGTCGGGAGATCACCGTCGATCAGGCTTGACTCCAGGAGACGGTGAAGAAGTGCTGAAACGCCGCCAGCCCGGTCGAGGTCTTCGACAAAATGAGGACCGGCGGGGCTTAGTTTGCAAAGCTGGGGCACCTTCTCGCTAATCTCATTGAACAGGTCTAAGCTAAGCTCGAGCCCAGCCTCCCCGGCGATGGCTGGGAGATGCAAGACTGTGTTGGTGGAGCAGCCTAAAGCCATATCCGCGGCTATGCAATTGCGAAAGGCTTTCCCGGTCATGATTCGGGACGGCCTGATCTCTTTCTCTAAAAGCTCCATTAACTTCATGCCGGTCTTTTTAGCCAGTCGAACCCGGGCTGCTGCCACCGCCGGCACGGTGCCGTTTCCAGGCAAGGCCAGGCCCATGACCTCTGTAAGGCAGTTCATGGAGTTGGCTGTAAACATACCTGCGCAGGAACCGCAGCCCGGGCAGATTGTCGTCTCCATCTCCTTTAAATCCGCTTCGGTCATCTTCCCGGCCTTAACGGCGCCGATCCCTTCAAAGATATCGCTCAAGGCAGCTTTGCGCCCCTGGAAAGTGCCGGCCATCATGGGCCCTCCGCTGATAAAGATAGCGGGAAGGTTTAGCCGGGCTGCCGCCATGAGCATTCCGGGAATTATTTTATCGCAGTTAGGGATCATCACCAGGCCGTCAAAGGCGTGAGCCATGGCCATTATTTCGATAGAATCGGCGATAAGCTCACGGCTGGCCAGTGAATATTTCATCCCTTCGTGGTTCATGGCGATGCCGTCACAGACACCGATTACGGGAAATTCTACCGGGGTTCCGCCGGCCATGCGGACACCGTCTTTTACGGCCCGGGCAATAGTATCCAGATGAATGTGCCCGGGGACAATCTCGTTATGGGCGTTAACTATTCCGATAAGCGGGCGGTACAGCTCTTCGTCGGTGTAGCCCATTGCTTTAAAGAGGGAGCGATGCGGAGCTTTTTCCAGCCCTTTCTTCACCATATCACTGCGCATTTATATCACTCACTTCCCCATCAGAATTATTCCTCATCCGGGAAAATCACCGGGCCGTCAGTACGGGTTAGCTCACGGAAGTCTTTTAACAGTTGATAGAAAACCGGTTCAGGTTTACCGGTGCCGATGATCCTGCCGTCTACCTTAATGACAGGGATTAGCTCTGCCGCCGTTCCGGTAAGAAAAACCTGGTCGGCAATATAGAGGTCGTGGCGGGTAAAGAGCTCTTCTTTTACTTCAATACCACGTTGACGGGCCAGCTCAATAACCGCGTTACGGGTAATTCCTTCCAAAATATTAGCATGCCTGGGCGGGGTAAAAAGAGCTCCTTCCTTTATTATAAAAATGTTGTCACCTGTAGCCTCGGCTACATACCCCTGCGGGTTAAGCATGATCGCTTCCATGGTCCCGGCGAGGTTGGCTTCGATTTTAGCGAGAATGTTATTTAAGTAGTTCAGAGACTTAATCCGTGGATTGACCGCCTCGTTGCAGTTTCGCGGCGTGGGAACGGTGATCACTTCCAATCCCTTCTCGTAGAGCTCTTCCGGGTAAAGTTGAATAGAAGAAGCTATGCAAAAGAGAGAAGGCTCCGGGCATTTTTGTGGATCAAGCCCCAGGTCGCCCTTTCCCCGGGTAACTACCAGCCGTATATAGGCGTCGCGGAGATTGTTGCGGCGCAGCGTTTCCAGGACAACCTCTTGCATTTCCTCTATTGACAGGGGAATCTCTAGCAGGATCGACTTTGCTGATTGGTAAAGCCTTTGCAAGTGTTCACTCAGGCGGAAGACACGGTTGTGGTATGCCCGGATACCCTCAAAGACACCGTCTCCGTAAAGAAGCCCATGATCGAAGACAGAGATTACCGCTTCTTCCTCAGGGACAAACTTGCCGTTAAGGTAGATTATAAGTCCCAAATGATATCGCCTCCTCAGACCTTGTTGATCTTCACCGTACTCTTAATCCGTTACTTTTTTCTTTTCCCCACTCCAGCTACTTTGGGATAAGGGTTTATCGAACATTTTATGAAAAGTCTCTCGCCGGCATCTTTACTCCGGGTCCGAGAGGCTGGAGAAATCATGCGCGTAGCACCCTGCAAACAAACAGGTATAATTATTGGTAGTATATAAAACAAAATCCCTTGCTGTCAAGGGATTTTGTCGTTTTGCCTTTTTAAAAGAGCCCACCATAAAAAACGGGAACTTACTGTCCCGATATGCGAAAGGGCTGAGAGCAATCTTGTGCCGCCTGGTTTAGTTATAGTTTATTACCCCGGCTTGAATCGACCCGAACAACTTTCCGCTGTAGTTAACATAAAATAATCCCCGGTCTCATCTAAAAGTTCATCAAAACTGCTGGGCTTAAAGGCTCTGCTGTCTTTATTATTTAGTCTTCTCGTGACAAAAATGTGATGACAACATGTTATTTTAAAATTGGGCGAGGGGATCTGCCCTACCCAACGGAAAGCTCAACAAGATCTATCCAAAGGAGGTTGGCAAGCACCCGATCCGGGTTAACCAGGGAAGGAGAACTTGGGGAGCGCCGGGCAAGCTTCAGCGTGAATGGAGGTGAAACAGATATTGAAGAAGAGGATAGCCAGTTTGATTTTAATCAGTATTGCTCTCTTGTTGGTTTTAGGGGCTGGAATGCTGGGCGTTGGCTCGGCAGAAGAAGCTTTGATGTCGGTAGAGCTTCAAACAGATAAAGAGCTGTACCGGGCCGGTGAGACGGTGCGTCTAACCGCAACCCTTTCTAACCGGGGCGCGGATGCTCTGTCGGACATTATCGTGAGGGTACCCCTGGCCGATCTGAATGGCAGGGTTGAGTGCCTTGCTGGTGGAGAAAAAGCGACACTGGAAACTACGTTTAATATTCCCGACAACTTTTACCTGGGCTATATCGGCGTGGGGGTCTATGCTAAATGCGCGGGGAATGCCCTGAGCAGCCAGGGTAGTACCCTGGTTAAGGTTGATGAACCGGTTAGCAATCCATTCTTCAAAGAGATCAAGTTACCGCCCCTGCCGGACGATTGGGAATCTGAGGTCTCCCTCGATAGGTTCCCGGTTCAGGCTGCCGAACCCCAGGCCGGACTGGGTACAGCAGCGAGAGCTCTTCGAAATATGGCCCTCTCCAGCAATGGTTATACCGATACTATTGTGGTCGACAAGAACGCAGAGCGTATAGATGGCTGCCGCGCTTACCGGGTTACTTTGAGCATCACCGGAACACCGCCGCCGGAAAAGCCGGTCGATGTGATCCTGGTGATCGACCGCTCCGGCAGCATGGCTGACGGCCAGCCTTATTCAGCCATGTACTACGCCAAACAAGCAGCCCAACAGTTTGCTCAGCAAGTGCTGACGGCAAACCCCAACAACAGGGTGGCGGTGGTTAGTTTTGATTACCCGGGGACTTCTTTGGGCCGTGGCGCCCAATCGGATGCGCGTACAGATATTGTCTTTTCCAGCAGCTTAACCCAGGTCACGAATGCAATTAATAGCCTAAACGCCAACGGCGGCACTAACACCGAAGCCGGGTTCATCCAGGCGAGAAACCTGCTGGGGAGTGCACGGGACGGAGCCAACAAGGCCATCGTCTTTTTAACTGACGGAGTACCCACCATCAGCAATGGCCGCCGGTACGGGCCCAGTGAACCCACCGCCCACAATGATCACACCATTGCTGCTTACCAGGCGGGCATAAGCTGCCATAGCCTGGCCCGGGTCTTCACGGTCAACCTGCTGACCGGTGTTCCCAGCCAGTGTTTGGGGGTAGCCCGGGATACCATGCAAAAAGCCCAGAACTCCGGCTACTACGAGACCTTTTCGGCCGCGGACCTTTCCGGCATCTACGGTCAGATTTCACAGGTGCTCAACTACTCGGCTACCGCTGCCGTGGTTAACGATAAGATCCCGGCCAACTTTGAGATGGTACTGGATAGTTTCCAGAGCAGCCCCGTGGCGCCTGTAGTCTATGACGAGAACACAGGGCTCATCACCTGGACGGCAGGCACTATTGGCACTGAAGCCACGATGAGCTATATAATTCGCGCCAGGGCCGATTTTGCCGGCGGCAACCAGGTTCCCACCAACGATTACGCCACCTTAACCTATACCGACATCAATGAGAATCCCAATAAAACCAAGAATTTTCCTCTCCCCAAGGTAGATGTGCCGGGGCCGCTGACGGTTTATGCCGGTCCGGACCGGGAGATGCTCCTGGGTAGTAGCATCGGGATAGGCGATAATCTCGTGGTAACCGGCGGCAGCGGGGCTTACACCTATCTCTGGACCCGTGCCGGCATTCCCGGGTGGAGTTCCAGCGATCTTAACCCCACGGTGTCGCCAACCGAAGATACGGTCTACACCGTTACCGTCACCGATAAGTATGGCTGTGCCAGGTCCGGTAATGTGGTGGTAACAGTTTTAAAAGGTTCTATTACTGTTGTTAAAAAGGTGCTGCCGAATGGAAGCGACACGAAAATTTTCCCCGTTTACGTGGAAGGCAATGGAAATACCTGGAGCATGCTGCTGGCTGCTGGCGAGTTGGCCACTATCACGGGCCTGGCCCCGGGCACCTATACTATCCGCGAAGTGGTGCCCATTTATTACCGGCTGGTCAGTATCAGTCCGTCTACCGTAACTATCGGCCCGGACAATCTCACCGGCAAGGTAACGGTTACTAACCGTAAAGTAGGCAACCCCTGGTTCTGGGATGATGATGAAGAATTTAATAACTTTTCGGTAGGTCTCTGGTAGCAGGAAACTATTAGTATATGCCGGCCGAAAAATGTAGTGCAGAACGCTAAGGAGGAGGTGGTGGCCAAACAGGCCACCGGTAGCCACACGGCTTCATGCTGAAGTTTAACGATGGCGATACGGTGTTAAGTAAAAAAAGAGTTTTTAGGATTCCCTTTCCAAAACCTAAGAATATTAAGGAGGAAGAATTAAATGAATAAGAAAGTCAAGATTGGCCTGGCAATTCTTACCCTGGCCGCGCTTCTGGCAGTAGGGACCTGGGCCTGGTTTACCGCTACAGCGGAGCCAGTGATTAACCAGTTCACCGCCGGAACGGTGAAGATCGCGATTAACGACGTTTATGATGAGGAGCTAAACTGGAATCCGGGTGATACCACGAAGAAAGAGGTCAGCATCAAGAACGAAGGCACCAAGTGCGCTTATGTCCGTGTGAAGTTGATCCCGACCTGGGGCGACAAAGTTAATGGTGATTTTGTTGCTGATGCCGGATTGCCCACTACCAATGTTGCTCTTAATTGGAATACTACTGACTGGATGTTGCATACTGATGGCTACTATTACTACAAGAGCACGCTTCCGGCAGGTGAAGAGACACCGTTGCTGCTAGAGTCAGTGACCCTGGTGGGCTCCAGCACGGGCAATGAGTACCAGGGCAAGGTTTTGCGGATTGAAGTTCAGGCCGACGCGGTGCAGTGCACAAACGATGCTTACAAGAGCGTTTGGGGAATGGATAACTTGCCCTGGTAGAGTAAGGTCTAAGCTAGAGGATCTCTAGCGGGATGCGAGTGCTCTGAAGCTACGCTTCCCGGCCGGTTTGGATGAGGCTGGTAATGGCCGGGCCCGGCGGTTGCCGGGGCCCGGCCCCGATAGACTCCCGAGGGAGTGGAAAATTAAATGGAAAAAAGCATTTGGATTGTCATTCTGGTTTTTTCTCTCGCTGCGCTGTTGGCAGTAGGGACCTGGGCCTGGTTTACTGCAACAGCGGAGCCGGTGGTTAACCAGTTTGCCGCCGGAACGGTGGAGATCGAGATTGACGAGCACGGGTTTGAAGATATTACAAACTGGAACCCGGGCAATGAATCGACCAAACAGGTTAGCGTGAAGACCCTGGGCAGCAAGTGCGCCTATGTGCGGGTGTCGTTGACCCCGGTTTGGGGCCACCTGGATGGAGAGAGGTTTGTCGCCGAGCCGGGCTTGCCGGTGAGCAATGTCCTTATCAACTGGAACGAGGCCGATTGGGTCTATCTTGCTCCTGTTGCACCTCCGGAAGGCCCGCGCCCCGGTGAAGGCTGGTATTACTATAAGAGTATCCTCTGTCCTGATGATCTAGAAACCACATTGCTGCTGCAGTCGGTGTCCCTGAGCGCCGATACAGGTAATAAATACCAGGGCAAGGTCCTGCGGATCATAGTCAATGCCGAAGCGGTGCAGGCTTCTCATGACGCCTACAAAGATGCCTGGGGACTCGCAGCGTTACCGGCTGGCGTCCAAGAATGGGTGGCTCCGTAGCTTTTGCAAACCGGAAAGGGATGGAATCCTCCGGCGATTTATCTTAAGGCAGGTTAGCGTGATCTATTGGCTCCGGCCCGGGCCCGGCGGTTTGCTGGACGGGGGTCCCGCTGGAGATATTATCTACCCCCTAAAGGAAGGGAGGGTAGCTGCTTGAAAACAATAATGAAGATTGCAGCGATTCTGGCCGTGACGTTGCTGTTCCTGTTAACTACCTTGCCTGCAGAGGCCGTCACTACCGACCTGGAGCTGGTTGGAGAAGCGGCGGGCCTGGTGCTGGTACCAGCGGAGGGGAAGCTACTTGATTTAAGGAACATGAACCCGGGGGATACCCGGCAGGCCACCCTAAAGCTTAGCAATAATTATTCAAAGTGGTATCATCTCTGGTTGCAAGCCGGGAATCCGGTGGACCAGGAGACCGGTTTGCTTGAAATAATGGAGCTGACGGTTCTCTATCGCGGTAAGGTCCTTTACCAGGGACCGGTAATCGGTTTTGCCGGAGAGGCCATCTACCTGGGCCGTTTCCGTCCTGGTGAAAGCGGGGAACTGGAGGTAGCGGTACATCTTCCCGGCCCGGAAACGGGAAATGAATACCAGGGGAAGAGTGCCTCTGTAAAGTGGATCTTTACGGCCCAGGCCAGTGAGGAGATCGTAGTGGAACCCGAGGAGCCAAGTGTATCGCCTGAGGAGCCAACCGGTGATCTGCCCCGGACCTTTGGTGAAGGGGCGCTCTATTTCTACACCCTGCTGGGATCTCTGGCCCTGCTAGTCGGGATGCAGCTAGCCCGACGGCGTAAACGCCGCCAGGTGTTGCCCCGGCAATAGCGCCGTCCTGGCCAAGTTTAAAGTGCTGGCTAAATAAGCACTACAGGGAGATGGAACCGGTGGTCCATGATCCAGTAGGCCGGGGGGTAAGTAAGAAGGTAACTGTTTAATCGTGGGCCGCCGCTTCTTTGCGGCTAGTAGTTTAACTTTTATCCGGGTCGAACCAAAAAACAGTTTGCTAGGCCATGGGAACAGGAGCATCAGCCTTTACCTGTTCCCATGCGTGTTTTTGGTTGCATAAGGGAAAACAGGGCCGCCAGGGCGGAGAGCCCGGCCCCGAAAAGAAAAGCGTATTTCAGACCACTAAGAAAATAAACCGCTTCCGCTCCGCTCAGGTGTTCTTGAGCGACGGTGGCCGAAGGGACCAGGGAGTAAAGAATCAGCCCGGCCGCGGCAATTCCCAGGGCCATCCCTGTATTTCGTGCTGTGCCCAGGATGCCGGAGGCTATCCCCAGGTAGGGCCGGGGGGCACTGCCCATGACCGCGTTGTTGTTCGGTGATTGAAACATTCCGGTACCCAAACCAAAGAAGGCCAGGCGCCATCCCACGTCCAGAGCGGAAGCATCTACGGGCAAAAAGGCCATCGCTACCAGGGCTGCGGAGCAGATCGCCGCCCCGGTAATGGCCAGTTCCCTGGTGCCCAGGCGGTCGGATAAGTTACCGCTGAACGGAGCGACAGCCATCACCGTTAAGGGGAAACAGGTCATCAGCAAGCCTATTTTATCCGGGGAATAATGGATCGCCCGCTGGAGGTAAAAAGGTGTCAGGAAGACTAGGATGTACTGCGAGGCGAAATTAAGCAGGGCGCTGGCGATGCCCAGTGTGAAAGTACGGTTCTTAAAGAGGGCCAGGTTAACCATTGGTTGTGGTATATGAGTTTCAACATAGAAAAAACAGATCCCCGCGAGGACAGCCGCGGTTATGGCTGTACCGGTAACCGGCCCCATTCCCGTATTTTGTACCTGGTTGATAAAGAAGAGAAAAGAAAAAAGGCAGATAAAGGCGGATACAGCACCGGCGATATCAACCCGGCCCGGTTTTCCTTTCAAATCGGGAACAATCTTTATGGCCAACAGTAGTGCGGCTAGACCTATGGGAATATTGATCAGAAAGACAAGTCGCCACGACCACAGGGAGGTAAGCAACCCGCCCAGAGTAGGACCGAGGGCTAGCCCGGCCGAAACGCTGATCGCGTTAATGCCCAGGGCCCGGCCCCGCTCCTGCGGTGGGAAAACAGCGGTGAGGATGGCGAAAGGTACAGACATCATCATGCCGGCGCCTATTCCCTGGATAGCGCGGAAGACTATTAGCCAGTAGATCGTTGGTGCCAGGCCGCAAAGACCGGAAGTTGCAACGAAGCATAACAGCCCCGTGAGATAGATCCGTTTATATCCCAGGATATCTCCCAGGCGGCCATAAAAGAGAAGAAGGCTGCTGATAGTAAGAAGGTAGATCTGCGGAACCCACTGTGCAGTAGCGATGGGCGCGCCAAAAAATCCGGAAATGGTCGGTAGAATAACATTGACAATGCTGGCGTCGATGGGCCCCATAATCCCGCCTAACATGACGACGGCCAGCACCTTGTAGCGTTGCTCGGTTAGGGAAGCAGTCTCATCTAATCGTGAAGACATATTGTGCCATCCCTCTCTTTAAAATTTAAACTACTTCTAAGTTCAGAGCGGCTTCTTTTCCCGTCAAGCATATCAATATTCTGTCATAAGTGTCAAATCAAAAATGTTCTACAGGTAACAATAAATGACACACTATCGCCATAAATTAAGTTACCAGATCAGCTCGAGCAGGCGAAATAAGGCCAGCCTGCTCGAAATTTCAAAGCAGTAAACAAGCAACTTCGTAGCTACTGCTCCCTCCGGTGATCTTGATTTGGTGCTCGTGGCTCTTAAAGCCGCATATTGGCATAAATAAAATCATACAAATGGAGAGACCTAAAAAAGCATTATCCTTTTGCCGCTCAATGGATTAATTCATTTTCCAGGAGGCGTGTAAGAAAGTCAGTTTTGCGAGGAACGGAGGTGAACGGAGATTGAGGAAGAGGATATCCAGCTTGATTTTAATCGGCATTGCCCTCCTGCTGGTTCTGGGGGCCGGCCTGCAGGGCACCGGCTTAGCTGAAGGAACCCCCCTCGCGGTGGAGATTCAAACGGACAAAGCCCGATATCAAGCTGGCGATACGGTGCGTCTAGCCATAACTCTCTCTAACCGGGGGCAAGCTGATCTGTCGGAGATTAACCTCCGGGTGCCCCTGGCCGACCTGAACGATAAGGTTGTGCACCTTGCTGGCGGAGAAAAAGTGACGCTAGAGGCCATGTTTAATATCCCCGGCAATTTTTACATGGGCTATATTGGCGTAGGGGCCTATGCTCAATGCGCGGGGGATATTGTAAGCGGCCAGGGTAAAGCCCTAGTGGTAGTTGATGAAGCGGTCAGCAACAAAGAGTGCGCATTACCGCCTCTGCCGGACAATTGGGAATCAATGGTGCCTCTCGATCAGATCCCGGTCCCGGCCGGTGATCCCCAGGCAAAACCGGGGGTGATACCTGGAGCCGGCCTGAGCATGGTTCCTGCAGCAAGTAGATCTTCAGGTAACGGTTATCCCGACACCATTGCGGTTAACAAGAGCGCGCAGGCCACAGAAGGGTGCCGTGCTTACCAGGTCACTCTAGAGATCAGCGGGACACCGCCGGAAGTACCGGTAGATGTGATCTTGGTGATAGACCGCTCTGGCAGCATGGCCGATGGTAGCCCTCCAGCAATGTACTATGCCCAAAAAGCGGCTAAAGAGTTTGCTGCCCAGGTGCTGCAAAAGTCCGGTAACAGGGTGGCGGTAGTCAGCTTTGCTTATACCGGGGTATGGAAATGGTGGCCCCCGGGTTATGTTGGCGATCTTGATGCTGATACAAGTATTGATATCGGCTTTTCCAGCGACTTAACCGCGGTGACGAATGCAATTGATGGCCTTGTTGCCGATGGGGGTACGAACACCGAAGCCGGGTTTATCCGGGCGAAAAACCTGATGACAGCCAGTGGACGCAAGGCTGCTAACAAGGCTATCGTCTTTTTGACCGACGGCCTACCGACGGTCAGCATCGGTCGGGCTTACGGGCCAACCGAACCGACCAATCATAACAATCATACCATCGCTGCTTACAATGCTGGTATAAGCTGCCACGATCAGGCTCACCTGTTTACGGTTAACCTGCTCACTGCTGTTCCCGATAAATGTCTATGGGTGGCCCGGGATACCATGCAGAAAGCCCAGAACGCTGGCTACTACGAGACCTTCGCGGCCGCAGACCTGTCCGATATCTACAGCGATGTTTCGCAGCAGCTCAATTACTCGGCCACCGATGCCGTGGTAATCGACAAGATACCGGCAAACTTTGAACTGGTACCCGGGAGTTTCCAAAGCAGCCCCTCGGCGCCTGTAGTCTATGACGAGGCCACAAAAGTTATCACCTGGACGGCAGGTACCGTCGGCACTAGCGCCAGCATGCGCTATAAAATTCGCGCCAGGGCCGGCTTTGAGGGTGGGGACCAGGTCCCCACCAATGATTACGCCACCTTAACCTATACCGATATCAATGAGAATCCCAATAAAACCAAGGCGTTCCCTATCCCCAAGGTAGATGTTCCGGCACCGCTGACGGTGGATGCCGGGGACGACCGGGGTCTGCCCCTGGGCAGCAGCACCCAATTAGGTGGCAGTCCCACGGCTTCTGGAGGCACCGAACCTTACACCTATTTTTGGGAATCTAACACCGATTCTACCTGGAGTTCCATTGAAGCAAATCCTACGGTGTCGCCCGCTGAAGAGACAGAGTATACCGTTACCGTCACCGATGCACAGGGCTGTATCAAGTTTGACACGGTAAAGGTAACTATTCTTAAAGGTTCCATTACTGTTAAAAAGATAATGCAAAAGGGCAGTAGCACCAGGAAGTTCCCCATTTACGTGGAAGGTGGCGGCCGTACCTGGAGCATGCTGCTGGCAGATGGCGAGTCGGCCACTATCACGGGCCTGATCCCGGGCACCTATACCATCCGGGAAACAGTGCCCATGTATTACCGGCTGGTCAGCATCAACCCTTCTACTGTAACCATTGCCCCCGACTCTCTTACCGGTGAGGTGGTAGTCACTAATCGCAAAGTGAAAGATAACTGGTTCGAGGATGATGATGAAGTAATCAATACTTTTAAGGTCGGGATTTGGATTCAGTAGCAGGCGGTAAGCTGAAAAGCAGCAGTGCAAACAGGCTGGTAGCGAGGAGGTGGTGGCGGCTATCGATGGTCCCGGGGCTTAATATAAAAAGCTAGGTTGGTTTTCCTTTTAGTTAAGGCATCAAAGATTATTAAGTCGATTGTTAAGGAGGAAGATTCATGAAGAAGAAAAAGAATGTTTTAATTGGTGTATTGGTTTTTTCTCTGGCTGCGCTTTTAGCGGTAGGGACCTGGGCCTGGTTTACTGCCACGGCGGATCCGGTGACCAACCAGTTTACTGCTGGAACGGTAAAGATTGAGATTAATGAGCATGGTTTTACAGACGTTGTAAACTGGAACCCGGGTGATACCACGGAGAAAAAGGTAAGCGTGAAAAGTA
>Ga0208693_1000696_pt1 | contig 26006 bp, 24 predicted proteins | sample AD_UKC071_MetaG_FD_184438 | JGI IMG/M metagenome (GOLD analysis project Ga0208693, IMG submission 184438) | Active sludge microbial communities of municipal wastewater-treating anaerobic digesters from USA - AD_UKC071_MetaG (SPAdes) (version 2) | ecosystem: Engineered > Bioreactor > Anaerobic >... | reverse complement strand
AGCCCGGAAGGCGGGCCTGTCCCCGCGCGTTCCCTACCCGTAGCCTGTGGGACTGCTACAGGACATCGTCGCCGGACTTCCAGGGAGCCCCCCGTGACCCATCGCCTGCCTCGCCTCATCGCGCCTTTGGCCGCGTTGGCCCTCGCCCTCACCGCCTGCACCGCAGGCGCCGGGACCGCGCCAGCGCCGACCGCGACCGGCGGGTCCACGGCCGCCGGAGGCCCGTCGACCGACAAGATCACCCTCGGGCTGGTCGCCGAGCCGGCGAGCCTCGACTTCACCAAGACCGACGGCGCGGCGATCCCGCAGGCGCTGCTGGTCAACGTCTATGAGGGGCTGGTCAAGCTCGACCAGGACGGCAAGATCGTCCCGGCCCTCGCGGCCTCGTGGAAGGTCTCCGACGACCACAAGACCTATACGTTTGAGCTCACCGACAAGGCGAAGTTCAGCAACGGCGCCGCCTTCACGGCGGACGATGCGGTCTTCTCGATCAACCGGGTCAAGACCGACTGGACGACCTCGCTCAAGGCGGCCATGGACGTCGTCACTGAGGCCAAGGCCATCAGCCCGACGCAACTGCAGGTCACCCTGTCGGCGCCGAGCAACGACTGGCTCTACCGGATGACGACGCACATCGGGGCGATGTTCTCCAAGACCGGCGTCGAAGACCTGGCCAACAAGCCGGTCGGCACCGGGCCTTACACCTTCACCTCGTGGAACCGTGGCGACTCGATCACGCTGACCCGCAACGACGGCTACTGGGGCACGAAGCCCTACTACCAGGCCGTCGTCCTCAAGTACTTCAAGGACGCCACCGCCCTCAACAACGCCCTGCTCACCGGAACGATCAACGTCGTGACGACCGTGCAGGCCCCCGAGGCGCTGGGCCAGTTCACCTCCAACGCGAAGTACCAGGTCATCGAGGGCACGACCAACGGTGAGGTGCTCCTGTCGTTCAACAACGCGCAGGAGATCTTCAAGGACAAGAAGGTCCGCCAGGCCGTCCGCTACGGCATTGACCACAAGGCCCTCATGGACACCTGCTGGGCCGGCAAGGGCACGCTCATCGGCTCCTTCGTCCCGCCGACCGACCCGTGGTATGAGGACCTCACCGGCGTCACTCCCTTCGACAAGGCCAAGGCGACTGCGCTGCTCGCCGAGGCGGGCAAGACGGGCACGACGCTGCGACTGCGGGTCCCGACCCTGCCCTACGCCACCTCGTGCGGCCAGGTCGTCAAGGCCCAGCTTGAGGCCGTCGGCTTCAAGGTCACCCTCGACTCGCTGGAGTTCCCCGCCGCGTGGCTCACGACGGTCTTCAAGGGCGGCGACTTCGACATGTCGATCGTCGCTCACGTCGAGCCGCGTGACCTCAAGGGCGTCTTCGGCAACCCCGAGTACTACACCCACTACGGGACGGCCGACATCCAGGCGCTCCTCAAGGCCGCCGACGAGGGGTCGGCCGACGACCAGGTGACCAACCTCAAGAAGGCCGCCCGACTCATCGCCGAGGACGCCGCGGGTGACGTGCTGTTCCTGCTGCCCAACCTCATGGTGGCCGACAAGGGCATCACTGGGCTGCCGAAGAACGGCATCGCGGTCGCCTTCGATCTGTCCAAGCTCGCCAAGGCCTGACCGGCCAGAACGCCTCAGGTATGCCGCCCGCTCACCTCGAGCGGGCGGCATACCTCTGCGTGCCGTTGGCGAGCAGCCCCCGCAGCGTGATCTCGGTTGCCCGCGCACACCGAATGCCATTGGTCGGGTGCTGGCAGCAGGTCCGTGCGTGGCGGGCCCTGAGCGTGGTGACCAATGGCATTCGGTATGCCGCGCGCTCACTTCGCGGGGGCCGCGCGGCGTACTTCCCGTCCGACCGAGCCACATGACAGGCTGGCGCCATGCTCCTGCGCATCGCCGAGCGGACCGCGGTGCTCCTGGTGAGCCTCGGGGTGAGTTCGGCGTTGGTGTTCGGGTTCATGGTGCTGCTCCCTGGTGACCCGGCCCGGGTGGCGCTCGGAGTCAACGCGACCGAGGCCGACGTGTCGCGGCTGCGTCTGGAGTTCGGGCTCGAACGGCCGCTGGTTGAGCAATACCTCTCGTGGGTAGGCGGATTGGTGCATCTGGACCCCGGCATCTCCTACGTCAGCCGCGCCCAGATCGGACCCCAGATCGCCGATCGCCTGCAGGTGAGCCTCATCCTGGTCGCCGCCTCGATGACCATTGCCGTCGCGCTCGCCCTGCCCTTCGGGACCCTGATGGCGGTCCACCACCGCAAGGCCTCCGGGTTGGTCCTCTCGGCCCTGTCGCAGGTCGGGGTCGCCGTTCCGGCGTTCCTCGCCGGGATCCTGCTCATCACCGTTTTCGCGGTCCAACTGCGGTGGCTGCCGGCGAGCGGGTGGACGCCACCGGCATACGACCCGGGAATGTTCCTCCAGCAACTGCTCCTGCCGGCCCTCTCCCTCGGGCTCGTCCAGGGCGCGGTGCTGACCCGTTATGTGCGTTCGGCGGTGCTCGACGTGCTCCGGGAGGACTTCCTGCGCACGGCGCGCGCCAAGGGACTCACCCCTATGCGGGCCCTCGTGCGCCACGGGCTGCGCAACGCCGCAGTCCCGGTCGTCACGGTCCTCGGGCTGCAGTTGGCGACCCTGCTGGTCGGCGCGGTCGTCATCGAGCGGGTGTTCGTCATTCCTGGCCTCGGGTCCTTGCTGCTCGACGCAGTCGGCAACCGCGACCTCATCGTTGTTCAGGACGTCGTCATGGTCCTCGTCGTCGCCGTCCTCATCGTCAACTTCGTCGTCGACCTGCTCTATCTGGCGATCGACCCGCGCCTGCGGACGGTCGCCCGATGAGCCGCCTGTCGCGAGGGGCCGAAGCCGTGATGCCACCGCCCGGTCGGCGTTCGCGTGCGGGTGTCGAGGCGACGTTGCTCGTGGGGGGCGGGATCGTCGCGGCGATCACCGTCCTCGCCCTCGTGTCGTTGGTGTGGACGCCCTACGACGTCGGCGAGATCAACGCCACCGAACGGCTCGCGACCTCGTCGGCGCGGCACTGGTTGGGCACCGACAAGTTCGGCCGCGACGTCGTGTCACTGCTCATGGTCGGTTCGCGCACCACGCTGCTCGTCGGTCTCGTCTCGGTCGGGGTGGCTGCTGTCATCGGGGTTCCGCTGGGGATCCTCGCGGCGATGGTGCCCAAGTGGTGGGGCGAGGTGCTCATGCGGGCCAACGACCTGCTGCTCGCGTTCCCCGCCCTGCTGTTGGCGATCATGCTCACGGCGGTCCATGGCCAAGGCGTCGTCACCGCCATGATCGCCATCGGCATCTCGAGCATCCCGTCGTTCGCCCGGGTCGTGCGCAGCGGGGCCATCGGGGTGATGAAGACCGAATACGTCGTCGCCGCGCGCGCTGCCGGTCGCCGACCGATCGCGATCGCGCTGCGGCACGTGTTGCCCAACGTTGGCAGCCTCGTCATCGTCCAGGCCTCGGTGTCCTTCGCGATCGCCGTGCTCGCCGAGGCAGCCCTGTCCTATCTCGGCCTCGGCGCCCCTCCGGGGACTCCCTCATGGGGACGGATGCTGCAGGAAGGGCAGGAGTTGCTGTTCGTCGCGCCCCGCTTGGAGGTCTTCCCGGGGGTCGCAATCGCCCTCGCAGTGCTGGGCTTCAACCTCCTTGGGGACGGGCTGCGCGACCACTTCGACCCGCGACTGGAGGACCGGCGGTGACCGCGGCACCGGAGCACACGGCATACCCAGTGGGGGGTATGCCGCCCACGCGGACTCCCGCTGACACGCCGCCGCCGGCGGACGTCGCGCGCGTGCGCGACCTCGCGGTGACTGTCGGCCACAAGCCGCTGCTCATCGACGTCGACCTCACCGTGCGCCGTGGCGAGCGGGTCGGGCTCATCGGCGAGTCGGGCTCAGGCAAGTCGCTCACCGCGCTCGCGATCATGGGGTTGCTGCCCGAGGATCTGGCGCCGACGGGGTCGGTCGTGGTGACCGGGCAGGGGCCGGGTGGTATCGCGCGGATGACCTCGGTGCTGGAGGCGGGGGAGCACGGGCTCGCGGCGATGCGTGGGCGGGATGTCGCGATGGTGTTCCAGGAGCCGATGACCGCGCTCAACCCGACGATGCGGGTGGGCGCCCAGGTCGCGGAGGTGATGACGATCCACCGGACGGTGGCCGATCGCGGGGCGGCGGCGCGGCGGGCGGTCGAGTTGTTGGACAAGGTGGGCTTGCCCGATGCGGCGGAGGCGGCTCGCGCCTATCCGCATCAACTCTCCGGAGGTCAGCGCCAGCGGGTCGTCGTGGCGATGGCGCTGGCCAACGACCCGGCGCTGCTCATCTGCGACGAGCCGACCACGGCGTTAGACGTCACGGTGCAGGCGCTCGTGCTCGACCTCATCGTGCGTGGGGTGGAGGCGCGTGACGCGGGACTGCTGTTCATCACGCACGACCTGGCCGTGGTGGCGAGCGTCTGCGAGCGGGTCCTTGTCATGTATGGCGGGCGGGTCGTCGAGGCCGGCCCGGTCCTCGACGTCTTCACGCGGCCCCGGCATCGGTATACGCGCGGGCTCATCGGAGCATCTGATCTGGACCTCAGCAGGCCTGAGGGCGGGCTCTACACGATCCAGGGATCGGTGCCGGCGGCCGGTCGCTTCCCTGCGGGGTGCGTCTTCCGCAACCGGTGCACGCATGCCACGGTGGAGTGCGAGGCGGTGCCGCCGTGGGTTGGGTCAGGGCCCGAAGAAGGGTTCGCCTGCGCTCATCCGGTCGTTCACCACGAGGGTGGTGGCTCATGACGGACGTGGCGATCTCGGTGCGCGACGTGGTGCGCGACTATCGGCGGCCTCGAACGTCGCTGACCAAGCCGGGCTCGGTCGTGCATGCCCTTCGCGGGGTGAGCTTCGACGTGGCGCGTGGGCAGAGGTTCGGCATCGTGGGCGAGTCGGGGTGTGGCAAGTCCACGCTGTTGCGGATCATCGCCGGCCTCGACCAACCGACCTCCGGGTCGGTCCAGGTCGGGGGAGTGGAGATCTCCCGGCTGCCCGAGCGGCGGCTGAGGTTCTTGCGGGCCCAGTTGCAGCTCGTCTTCCAGGACCCCATGGGGTCGCTCGACCCCCGGATGCGGGTCCGGGACATCATCGCCGAACCCCTTGTGGCGCAAGGGCATCGGGACAACATTGGCCGCGTGCACGAGCTGCTGGACGCCGTCGGGCTGCAGCCTGAGGCGGCGGATCGGTTCCCGCATCAGTTCTCGGGTGGACAACGTCAACGGATCTCGATCGCCCGGGCGTTGGCTCCTGACCCGCGCATCCTCGTCGCCGACGAGCCGGTCAGTGCGCTCGACGTGTCGGTGCGGGCCCAGGTGCTCAACCTGCTCGATGAGTTGGTGCAACGGCTCTCGCTCACCCTGGTGTTCGTCTCGCACGACCTGTCGGTGGTGCGACATGTCTGCGACACGGTGGCCGTCATGAGTCGAGGTGAGATCGTCGAGATGGGGCCGATCGGCGACGTGTATGACACGCCGGCCCATCCGTATTCGCGCCAACTCGTCGCCGCAGCTCCCCGGCTGCAGGCCGCTCTGGCCGGCCGAACCGCGGCGGTCCTGGCTGCGGAAACCCTTGCGGCCCGGGCCTTGTCGAGCAACGCCTCGTCTCGCAACGCCGTGTCTCGCAACGCCGCCGACTCTGACTCGAAACCCACTCCGCCGACGCCCGAGCAAACGACACCCCCACCGAAGGACGCGCCATGACCGAGAACCCGGCCATCCGCCCAGGGCGGACCAACTCGCTGACCGACGTGGACGGCATACGTGTCGGTCATGCGACCCGCATCGGTGACGGCTGGCTCACCGGGACGACCGTGGTGCTCGCGCCCGACGGCGGGGCGGTCGGGGGCGTTGACGTCCGCGGCGGCGGACCCGGCACCCGAGAGACCGATCTGCTCGACCCGCGCAACATGGTCGATCGGGTCCATGCGGTCGTCCTGTCCGGGGGGTCGGCGTTCGGGCTGGCCGCGGCCGACGGTGTGATGGTTCGATTGGCTTCTGCGGGAGTCGGATTCCCGGTCGGAGGGCCCGGCGAGGTCGTGCCGATCGTGCCCGCTGCGGTGATCTTCGACTTGGGGCGCGGGGGATCGTTTGGCAAGCGCCCGGACGCCGCCATGGGCAACGACGCGCTCGTCGTCGCCAACGACGGGCCGGTCCAACAAGGGTGCGTCGGGGCGGGCACGGGCGCCCGGGCCGGAGGTCTCAAAGGCGGAGTCGGGTCGGCGTCAGCGGTCCTGCCGGACGGGACGACGGTCGCCGCGCTGATCGTCGTCAACGCCGTCGGCTCCTGCGTCGACCCACTGACCGGCGAGTTGTATGCCGCCCGCTTCGGGCTTCCCGGCGAATTCCCTTCTCTGGGGTCGGTGTCCGAGGCTGATCTGGCTGCGGCGCGGGAGCGGGCTGCCGCCGCCGGGCCGGGGTTGGGGCTCGGGCCCGGGCTCGCGACGACGATCGGGGTCATTGCGACCGACGCCACGCTGACCAAGGCGCAGTGCGCGAAGGTCTCTGGGATCGGCCACGACGGGATGGCTCGGGCGATCCGGCCGGTGCACACGATGTTCGACGGCGACACCTTGTTCACGCTGGCATCCGGCGCTCGGGGGGCTGCGGGTGCTCCCGACCCGCTGGCCTTCCACGCGCTGCTGGATGCTGCGGGGGACTGTGTCACCCGGGCCATCGGCCACGCCATGCTGTCGGCCACCACCGTGACGCCGCCCGCTGGTGAGATCCGTTGCCTGCGCGACGCCTTCCCCTCCGCCTTTGCCCGCTGACCGCTCGCGTCCAGCCCCGCCTCCCTCTTCCCGAATCCCTCACACTCGCCGGTGATCTGGTGAGGCTTGGGGGGTCTGGACCCCGAATCCCTCACACTCGCCGGTGATCTGGACGAAACCCCGGCCTGACTTCCCCGAATCCCTCACGCTCGCCGATGATCTGGGCGAACCCGGCGGTCTGGACCCCGAATCCCTCACACTCGCCGGCGATCTCTGGGGCCCGGAGGCTGGCTGACACAATCGGGCGCATGGACAACGACGCCCAGCCCCTCACACCGACTGCGCCTGCCACATCGGCGCCCGCCCCGGCTGACCTCGGTGCCCTCTTCCGCCTGGACGCTCGCCGCGCCGTCGTCATCGGCGCCGGGTCAGGCATCGGGCAGGCCATCGCCCTCGGAATCGCGGCCCATGGCGCCGAGGTGGTCTGCGTCGACCGCGACCTGGCCGCAGCGCAGACGACCGCCCACCAAGCCGGCACGGGCCCTGGGTGGGGGGCGATGACGGCATACCAACTCGACGTCTTGGACACGCAGGCAGTGACTCGCGCGGTCGAGGACCTCGGGGCCGTCGACATCCTCGTCGTCACGCCGGCAGTTAACGTCCGCAAACGGCTGCTGAGCTACACGGGTGAGGAGTTCGACTCGGTCGTGCGGCTCAACCTGCGGGCGGCCTTCGACCTGATGACCGGGTTCGGACGCGGGATGGCGCAGCGCGGTCGCGGCAGCATCATCGGCTGCAGCTCGATCCGGAGTCTGACGACCGAGCCGGGCCAGGGCGTCTACGCGATGACCAAGGCTGGTCTCGTCATGCTCCTGCGCACCCTGGCTGCCGAGCTCGGCCCGCAGGGAGTTCGCGTCAACGCCATCGCTCCCGGGGTCATCGACACGCCCCTCACCGCCCCGATCAAGGCCGACGAGCAGTGGTATGCCGCCTACGGCGCCAAGAGCATCCTCGGACGGTGGGGGAGGCCGCACGAGTTGGCAGGCGCCGCAGTCTATTTGGCCTCGGACGCGGCGAGTTACGTCACGGGGACGGTCCTATTCGTCGACGGCGGATGGACGGCGATCGACGGCCGGTTCACGCCGCCGAGCTGAGTCGGCCAATCCCCCTTCGGGCGTGAGAGCGCCCATGAAGTCGTCGCAGGTGGCGTGATCACGCACGTAGAGGCGACTTCATGGGCGGCTTCACGCCCGGCCACGTCGCACCCAGGCAGTCCCGATCCGGCGGGGCGACACGGCATACCCCTGGGGAGTGGAAGAATCGCCCCGGACGTTTCCCCCGCACCCCCGACGAGGCAGGACCGATGCCCGACCCCGCCCACTCCGTTGAGGCGCCCACGGCCCCCTCGCTGGAACAGTTGCAAGCACTGGCGAAGGCCTATGGCGTCGGCGTCGACTTCTGGGGGTTCTACGGCGACCTCCATGCAGTCTCGGCGCTGACCCTCACCAAGGTCCTGGCTGCCCTTGGCGTCGATGCCTCGACCGAGCAGGCGTGCGAGAGAGCCCTGGCCGATCGCGCCGCCCAACCCTGGCGCCAACTGCTCCCCCCGACGGTCGTCATGCGCGAGAACGCGCCGACCCTCGTCCGGGCGCACGTCCACCACGGCGACGAGGTGCGCGTCTGGGTGGTCGATGAGGCAGGCGCCGAGTGGCCGGTCACACAGGCCGAGGACAACACCTCGCCCCACGAGGTCGACGGGGTGACCCTGGGGCAGGCGAGCTTCTGGCTGCCTCAGGAGCTTCCCCTCGGGTGGCACCTCATCCGCGCCGAAAGCCATGGCCGCCAGGCCGAGTCGACCCTCATCGTCGTCCCCAACCGGCTGCCGACCGCCGACGCCCTTCCGGCCAAGGCCGGGCGCGCCCGCACCTGGGGCCTGATGACCCAGCTCTACTCCGTGCGGTCGGCCCGCTCGTGGGGCGTCGGCGACGTCGAGGACCTGGCCGACCTGGCGGCGATCAGCGGTGCGGCCGGCGCCGACTGGATCCTCGTCAACCCCCTGCACGCGGCCGAGCCCACCCCTCCCATGGAGGCCTCGCCCTACCTGCCGACGACGCGGCGCTTCTTCAGCCCGCTCTACATCCGCATCGAGGCGATCCCCGAGTCGATCTACCTCACGACGGCCGCCCGCCGACACATCTCGCTCATCTGGACGCAGGCGACCGCCCGCAATCACGACGCATCCGAGGTGCCGCGCGACGCGGCATACGCGAGCAAGCTCGAGGCCCTCCAACTCGTGTATGCCGTTCCGCGCAGTCCCAGCCGCGACGGCCGGTTCGCGGCGTTCCGGGCTGAACACGGCCGGGGTCTGGAGGATTTCGCGCTGTGGTGCGCCGTGCGCGAGCGCAGTGCCGAGGACGCGGTCATCTGGGAAGAGTTGCGCCCCCACGACGAGGCGGCCTTCGCCCTGCGGCAGCGCCTGCGGGACCGGATCGACTTCCACTGCTGGCTGCAGTGGGTCCTCGACGAGCAGTTGGAGGCGGCCCAGGCCAGCGCGCTGCGGGCGGGAATGGCACTGGGGATCATCCACGACCTCGCCGTGGGCGTGCACCCTCTCGGCGCCGATGCCTGGGTGCTGCGCGACGTCCTCGCCCAGAACGCCGAAGTCGGCGCACCGCCGGACATGTACAACCAGCAGGGCCAGAACTGGTCACAGCCGCCGTGGCATCCGCAGCGGCTGGCCGAGGCGGGTTACGCGCCGTTCCGGGACATGCTGCGCACGATCCTGCGGCACGCCGGGGGGATCCGTGTCGACCATGTCCTTGGGCTGTTCCGGCTCTGGTGGGTTCCGCTGGGGCTGCCAGCCGACCAGGGGACCTACGTCTACTACGACCACGAGGCCCTCGTCGGCATCCTCTGCCTGGAGGCGCAACGCGCCGGCGCCGTCGTCATCGGGGAGGACCTGGGCACCTTCGAGCCGTGGGTGCGCGACTACCTCGCGGGGCGCGGCCTGCTCGGCACGTCGATCCTGTGGTTCGAGTATGCCGCCGACAAGGCGCCGTTGGCCCCCGAGGCCTATCGGCGCGGGTGCCTCGCATCGGTCAACACCCATGACTTGCCGCCGACCGCCGGGTATCTCGCCGGCGAGCACATCGCGCTGCGCGACCGGCTCGGGCTGCTAACCCGTTCGGTCGAGGAGGAGATCGCCGCCGACCGCGAGGAGCAGGGGCGGGTGCTCGACATGTGTCGACGCCGGGGCCTGCTGCCGGAGGAGGGCGAGGCGATGCCCGATGGCAGCGAGGTCGGCGAACAGCAGATCGTCGAGGCGCTCTATGCCCTCCTGGCGTCGGCTCCCTCAGTGATGCAGGGGGTCGCTCTCGTCGACGCCGTGGGCGAGCGCCGGGTGCAGAACCAGCCGGGCACCGACAAGGAGTACTCCAACTGGAAGATCCCGCTGGCCGGTCCTGAAGGCGCCGTCGTCAGCGTCGAGGAGTTGGCGACCAACCCGCGCGCCCAGTCGTTGTTCCGGACGGTCCGCGAGGCGCTTGCCTGAGTCGGCCGTCAGTCGGCAGCCGGACGCCCCCTGCTGCGAGCGACGCTGTTAGTTGCCGCCGATGGCGACGGTCCACGGGCGCACGACGTGATCCGCGCCGACCCCGGCGGCCGTGTAGGGATCGGCCGCGATGATGGCGTGGACCTCGTCCTCAGAATCGACGCGCAGCACCACCAGCGCGCCACCGCCGTCGCCGACCGGGCCGCCCATGACGACGCGGCCGTCCTCATGCAGGCCGTTCATGTAGGCCAGGTGATCCGGCCGCACCCGGGCGCGGGCGTCAGGATCGGCGTAACGGTATTCCAGGACCCAATGGCTCATGGCGGCAGCATGCCAGAACCGGTGCGGGCCCACGCGCAGCCCTCAGGCTCGTGCGCGCCCACGTAGCGCAGCCCTCAGGCTCCGGAACCCTCGGCCTGCGCTTCGTCCCCGGCCTCCGCCTCGGTCCCGAAGTCGCCGAGCGCCGTGACGACCTCGGCGACGACCTTGAGGGGTTTGGGGGAGAGGAAGTAGGAGAAGTGGTCGGAGTCGACCTCGCGGTACATCACCGCGGCCGGCTCGGGGAGGCGATCGACAACGGTCCGGATCCCGTCGACCTGGCAGAGCTCGTCCTGGCGGCCGGCGACGACACCGACCCTGACACCCGTGTCGAGGACGTCCTGCAGGTCGACCGCGCCTTCCTGGGAGATGGCGGCGATGTCGTTGCGCAGCTCGAAGGGGTGGGCGAGCATCTCCTGGGCGAGGCGGACACTGGCGCCGACGAGGGTGAGCCGGTCGAGCCACCCGGCCTGGGCCATCCCGCGGGCGCTCTCGTGCAACCCGCGCGCGGCGAGGTCGCGGGGTTTGACCTGCTGGCTGAACCACGTGGGGGCAACGAGGACGACACCGTCGACGACGTCAGCGTGCTCGACGGTCGCCATTCGCGCCGGGGCCGTGCCGCGCGAGTAGCCCGCGACGACGAGGGTGGCCCAGTCGTACATCGTCCGTTCGCGGATGTGGCGGATGACCTCGCCGAAGACCTCGGTGCGGAACTGCAGGATCTCGTGGACGGCGACCCGTTTGCGCGGGTATTCGATCGTGGCGGCCATGACGTTGGCTGACCGCACCAGGCCCTCGCACGATGCCCGGGCCGCGCCGAGGCCTTCGCCCCAGCCGGCCGAGTAGGGGCTGATGATCTCGGGCTCGCCCTTGATGCCGAGTTGGCGGATCGAGGGCATGAACAAGGTGACACCCACGTGCCCGTGAGAGCCGTCGAAACTCAGGTCGTCATACCGGATGGCGTCGATGTCGCCCCGGGTAACTTCCTCTAGTCGCCGTGCCATTTGCCAATGGTGCCCTTCACTACCGATGAGTAGCGTCTTTGGTTGCGCTGATCACCATCACGATTTGGGCCACAGTATGCCCACACCTGAGTATGACCACGCGTCGCGGCTCACGGCATGCATGCCGCTGGCAACTCGAACCAACGCAGGTCGTCATAACCCGGCGAGACCTCGGCCTGTGGCCCGGCGTCATCCGCCCGCTCGGCGAGGATCCGGGCACCCTCGATCAGGTATGCCGCGAGCTCACCCTCCGCGGCCCGCGCGGTGTGGCGCGGAAAGACGAAACTGCCGTCCGCGGCATACCCCACGTCCCGCAGTCGCAGCGGCGGCTCGACCGGGCCTTCGCGGTGGCGCCACCGCCCGGTCGCGTTGTCGAACCGATAGTCCGGGAGCAGCCGCCACCCGTCGCGGGCGATCAGTCGGACCGCGTCGACGATGTAGTCGGTGACCTCGTCGGAGACGAAGTAGTTGAAGTTGACTCGCACCCAGCCCGGCTTGATGCCCTCGCAGCCGTGGGCGATCTCGGCCTCGAACTCGTGCGAACGATCCAGGTCGATCCCGAGCAGGGCGTGGCCGTAGGGTCCGGCGCACGAACAACCGCCGCGAGACTGGATGCCGAACAGGTCGTTGAGGACGGCGACGACGAAGTTGTGGTGCAGGTAGCGGCCGCTCGGGGCCTTGACGACGAACGAGACGATCGAGAGGCGCTCGGCGTCGAGGTTGCCGAGGATCTGGATGGTCGGCTCCTGGGTCCAGGCGGACACGGCGCGGTGCAAGAGCCGCTCCTCCTGGGCGCGGATCGTGTCGACCCCGACGGCCGCCTTGAGTTGGAACACCAGGCCGGCGCGGATCGACTCGATGATCGCTGGGGTGCCCGCCTCCTCGCGGTGGGCGGGGTCGGCGAGGTAACGGTGCTCGGTCGGGTTGACGAAGGCGACCGTGCCGCCGCCGACCATGGCGGGGACCCTGTTGGTGAGCAACTCGCGGCGCACGACCAGCACGCCAGGGGTGGCGGGGCCGCCGATGAACTTGTGCGGCGACAGGAAGACCGCATCCTTGTATGCCGTGTTGCTCGCCGTGGTCCCGGCGCCTCCGGAGTACATCTCGATGTCGATGTAGGGGCCGGCCGCCGCGAAGTCCCAGAAGGACAGCGCACCATGCTCGTGCAACAGGGTGCTGATCGCGGCGCTGTCCGAGACGATGCCGGTGACGTTGGAAGCGGCGGAGAAGGACCCGATCTTCAGGGGCCGAGCGGCACACTCCTGCAGTCGTTCTCGCAGGACGGACAGGGAGATGTGGCCGTCGAGGTCCTGCGGGATAACGACGACGTCGGCGATCGTTTCGCGCCACGGCAGCTCGTTGGAGTGGTGCTCGTAGGGCCCGATGAAGACGACCGGTCTGGCGTCGGCCGGGATGTGCTGCGCGAGGTGGTGGGCGTCCTCGAGTTGGCTGGGGATGCGCAGGCCGAGGATCCCGACCAACTTGTCGATCGCGCCGGTGCAGCCCGAGCCGGTGAAGATGACGACCGTGTCCTCGTCGCCGCCGACGGCGTCCCGGATGATGGCTCGCGCGTCTTCACGCAGCCGGGTCGTCTGCAGGCCGGTGCCGGAAGACTCGGTGTGCGTGTTGGCGTAACGGGGGAGCACTTCGTCGCGGATGAAGTCCTCGATGAACGACAGGGCGCGGCCGGAAGCGGTGTAGTCGGCGTAGGTCACCCGACGCGGGCCATAGGGACCCGGCAGGACTTGGTCGTCGCCGATGACGCTCTCGCGGATGGTGCGCAGCAAAGGGCTGGTCACGGCGACAGGATAGCGCCAGGTTTTGGCTTTCCGTCAAGCCATAACCCCGCATTATGCAGCCCTCTACCCGGAGATAGCGCTCGCACGGTCATGTTTCAGGGTCTGAAAGCCGTAATGACCCCCATAAATGACCGTGCGAGCGCTATCTCCGTGGTGGGTCAGTCGGTGGGCTGGGCGGCGAGGGCTTGGTGGCGGGCGACCTCGGCCTGGCTGCGCAGGATGCAGAACTCGTTGTCCTCGGGATCGGCCAGGACGACCCAACCCGTCCCGTTCGGGTTCCGCTGATCGTCGAGCACCCGGGCTCCGTGGGCGAGCAGGCGCTCAAGCTCCTCGTCGCGCGTGCCGGTGCTGGGCCGCAGGTCGAAGTGGATCCGGTTCTTGGCGACCTTGTCGTCAGGCACCTCGATGAACAGCAAGGTGTGGCTGCCATCGCGGGACCGGATGAGGCATTCCTCGTGCCCCGGCTCGTTCGGATCATCGGGGTCCGGCACGTAGTCCAGCACGCCTTCCCACCAGACCGACAGGGTGTAGGCGTTGCGGCAGTCGATGCTCGTGTGCGAGATGAAGGCGACCATCTCGGCAGTGTCGCAGCCTCCCGGAGCCCGCCGCGAGGGATTTGTGGCTGCAACGCCCCCTGAGGCGCCCACCCCCCACAACGGAGATAGCGCTCGCATGGTCATGTGTGGGGGCTGGAAACCCCTGAACGGACGGAAAGATGACCGTGCGAGCGCTATCTCCGGGTCTGAAGTCGGGTGTGAAGGGGGAGGAGGGGTGGGGGCAGGGGAGGGAGTCGGTTAGAGGTGGGGGTCGTCGTCGGGGCGGCGTGGTGTGGGCAGGGCGAGGGTGGCCAGGACTCCGAGGGCCAGTGCGGCAGCGGCGAACCCGGCCGTCCGCCGGCTGGCGTCGACCATGGCCGCTCGAGCGAGGTATGCCGCACCAGCACCCTGGGGGTCGGCGGCCAGGGAGGGGATGGCCGCGCCAGCCGAGCCACGCACGATCTCGACGACCTGCACGGAGGCGGCGGGCGGCATACCTGAGGCGTCGAGGCGCTCCTGCAGACCGGCGCCGAGCGACGTGACCAGGAGCGTGCCGAGCACCGCGATCCCCAGGGCCGACCCGAGTTGGCGCACCGTCGACTGCAGCCCGGACGCCTGCCCGCCCTGCGCCGGCGGCACGTCGCTCATGATGACTGAACTCAGCTGCGCGGTCGCCATGCCGACCCCGACCCCGTAGACGAACAACCACGCGGCGATGGCCCAGGACGCGATCGTCAGAGACAGCGTGAGGGCGATGCCGGCGACCGCGACCGCCTCCAAGGCCAAGCCGATCCGAACGACGCTGCGTTGTCCGATCGCCTGCGTGAGGTGCGGGGTCGCGCCGGAGACGAGGAAAGCGCCGATGGCGAGGCTGACCAACAACCACCCCGCACCGAGTGCGGAGTAGCCGAGGGCCCCCTGCAGCAACAGCGGCAGGGTGAACATCAGCCCGAACTCGCCGAACGCGACGACGGCCGCCGCGATGAGGCCGTAGCGCAGCGTCGGCAGGCGCAGCAGCCCGACGTCGATCATCGCCGGGCGCCCAGCCGAGCGGGCCCGCCCTTCACGTACGAAGAACACCACCGTCGACAGCGCGGCAGCGGCGGCTACGGCGGGCACCGGTGACGGGGCGCCGGACGGCTGGCGCCACCAGCCGTACGTCGCACCTTCGATGAGGGCGAAGACCGCCCCGCCCATCGCGAGAGCCGACAGCGCCGCGCCCAGGAGGTCGAAGTGGCTGTGGGCGCCGGGGTCGCGGGTCTCCGGGACGACGCGCCAGATCCCGGCCAGGACGAGCAGACCGAAGGGGATGTTGAGCCAGAACGCCCAGCGCCAGGACACGTCGGTGGCCAGCCATCCCCCGACGAGCGGTCCGACGGCAGCCATACCGCCGATGGTGGCGCCGTAGACGGCGAAGGCGATCGCGCGCTCCCGGCCGCGGAAGATCGAGTTGAGGGTGGCCAGGGTGCTCGTGAGGATCGCCGACGCGCCGACGCCCTGCAGCAGGCGCGCACCGATGAGGATCTCGGCGCTCTGGGCGCTGCCGGCGAACACCGAGGCCACCATGAACAGGCCCATGCCGCCCGCGAAGAGCAGGCGTCGCCCGCGCAGGTCGCCGAGATGCCCCACCGTGAGCAGGAGAGCGGCGAAGGTCAGGGAGTAGATGGCGTTCATCCACTCGGCCTGGTTGGCGGTCAGGTCGAGATCGCGAATGACCACGGGCAGCGCGACGGAGACGATCGTCGCGTCCATGATGATGAGCGACACGCCGAGGGCGATGGTCGCCAAGGCCCACCATCGGCGGGTGCCGAGCGGATGCTCGGTCGACGGCGGACTCATTGCCCTGCTCACGCGCCTCACAGACGATAGTTTATCGACACCTCTGTCGGAATCACAACAGGAACGACACTCGCGCAGGCCAATACACTCTGGGCATGCCGCGCATCGAGGCCCCCACCGTCGCTGAGCACAACGCCATGCGTCGTCGCCAGGTCATCGAGGCGGCGGCCGACGAGTTGCGCGACGGCGGCGTCTCCAGCTTCACCCCGGCGGCCGTCGCCAAACGAGCGGGCCTGGCCCGCAGCAGCATGTACCAGTACTACCCGTCGACCGATGCCCTCCTCGGGGCCGCCATCACGACCCTGCTGCAGCGCAGCCGGGACCGGATGATCGCAGCGACCCAGGCCGCCGGGTCGCCGGCCGAGCGGGTCACGGCATACATCGAAGCGGCGATCGCCGACGCTCAGGACGGACACGGCGCCTCCCCGGATCTCGCGAGCGTCGCCATGCCCGAGGTATGCCGCGACGGCGTGCGCGTGCTGCACGACCAGTTGCGCGAGCCGCTGCGGTCGGCGCTGCGCGACGCCGGGGTTCCCGACCCCGACACCGCGGCCCTGCTGGTGCAGGGGCTGGTCAACGCCGCCGCGTCGGCGATCAATCACGGCGTCCCGCTCGAGCGGATCTCCGCAGCGACCGTCGATCTCGTGCTGCGCGGAACGGGCCTGCTCGCCCAGGCCGACGCCGTCTGACTTCGCCCCCCGTCAGCCCACGAGCGCCTGCCCAAGGATCTCGCCCTCGGCCGGCCCGGGCAGGATCGCGAACACGGCCGATCCGATCGGGGTCGTCCAGAAGTTGAGCAGGTCGCCCGTGGCCAAGCGTTGCTGCATCGGCACGAACTGCCGGACCGGGTCCGCCTGGAAGGCCGCGAAGAGCAGCCCCGCTTCGGCGCTTGAGCCCGCCGCAGGCGTGTCGTCGAAGTTGTAGGGACGGCGCAGGATCTTCTGCCCGGCCGTGGTGACGGCCGCGTGCCTGATGTGGGCAAACTCCGGAATGACCGGCAGCCCGTCGCGCGTGGCTGCCAGGTCGGGGACGTCGGTCTCTTTGGTGCCCGTCAGCGGTGCCCCACTGGTCATCCGCCGACCGATGACCTGCTCCTTGGCCTGCGGGTCGAGCGCGTCCCACGTGTCTAGATCCATCCGGATCCGCCGCAGCACCAGTGAAGTGCCGCCGCGCAGCCAGTCGGGGCCGTCCGCGCCGATCCACACTGACTGCTCAAGCTCGGCCGCGACCGGCTGCACCGTCCCGTCGACCTGGCCCATGAGGTTACGCATCGCGCTCGTTGAGGTGACTGGGCGCCGGAACCCCCGCTGTTGCCAATGGACTGTGGCGATGCCCGTAGCAGACAACAGCAAGGCCCGGACGGCATGTGCGAGGACGATCGGGTCTTCGGCACACACCTGAGCGAGCACGTCTCCTTCGTTCCAGCGTTGCTCGAGCTTGTCGATCGAGAAGGCGGGCAGGGGGGCGAGCCATGCCGGGGCGCGTTCCAGCAACCCCGCCTCGGCGAGTGCTCCGCGCCCCAACCCCACGGTGATCGTCAGCCGGGAGGGGGGCGACGCGAGATCGGGCTGGGGATCCCCCAGCACGGGTATGCCGCGCTGCAGCCGGCTCGCGTCGTTGGTCCACTGGCGCAGTAGCCGGCGCAGGCCGTCCTGGCCCACCCCTGGAGTGAGGTTGAGCGCGACGAAGGTCGCGTGCGCCTGAGGCGGGGTGCTGATCCCAGCCTGATGCGCGCCGATGAAGGGGATCACCGACCCCGCCCATGGCGCGTCGGGAGCCGCGCCCTCGCTGGAGGCTGCGGCGACGGCAGAGGGAGCAACGCCGGTCTGGCTGTTCCCCAAGCCGTAGCCGACGAGCCCGGCTCCGGCGCCGCCGGCCAAGGCCGCTCCGACGCCAAGGAACGACCGCCGCGACGGCGCGGCCGAGGAAGCCTCGGCCGCACCGCCCGGCACCGTCTGCTCGTCCAGGGGAAGCGGAGCCGGGTGCTTAGCCATGAGAAGCCGTCGTCCCAGACGTGCCCGGGGTTGGTGTCATGCCGGGCATGGAGTTCGTGCCCGTCGTTGCGCCGGGGACGTAGGTCTCCTTGGCGCCTGTGAAGGTCCGCACCTCTGCCGTCACCGGAAGGGTGGAGCCGTCCTCGAAGGCGAGGGTGAAGGTCACCGTCGTCCCCGACTTCACCGCCGTGCTGACGCCCATGAACATCACGTGGTCACCGCCGGCCTTGAACTCGTGCGAGCCGCCGGCCGGAATGGTGAAGCCGCCCTGCTTCTCCTGCATGGCCATGGCGCCGCCGGTGCCCATGACGGTCTCGTGCATCTGCACCATCGGGCTGATCGGGCTGCTCGCGGACAGGAGGTGGATCGGTGTGGAGCCGGTGTTCTTGAGGACGAAGAACGCCCCGGTCATGCCGGTGTCGACCGCCTTGACCCAGGCGTCGGCGACCTGCGCGGAGGCCGCCTGCCCGGTCGCTTTCGCCGCGCTGCCGGGTGCTGTCGATGCGGCCGTGCCCGCTGCGGTGCTCGCTGCGGCGCCGACGGGGTTGGTCGCGGTGGTGGTGCCGCAGGCCCCCAGGCCCAGGGCCACGGAGAGGGCGGCAAGCGCGGTGACTGCTCGAATCGTGTGATTGCTCAACGGAATTGGTCCTTGTCTGACAGAGGGAAGGGAAGGTCCTTCAGGCGCGGCGGGGACGCCTCGGCGCCGAGGAAGGGCAAAGGTGGAGGGTGCCGTCGGGACGGCGGTGAACCAGGCGATGGGTTCGGCGCTGATCACGCGCTACGCGACCGCGGGTCGGCGCGTCGGAGGCCCGCGAGGGTGCGGCGAGCACAGGAACACCGAGGAGCACCGCCGCGTGACTGGTGCCAGGGCCGCGGGGGCCGGGCTCGTCGCGGGCGGCACGGGGTCGAGGGCCAGGGCAGGTCTGAGTGACTCCCACAACAGCCAGAGGACGCGCTCGCCATGGCTGAGGGCCAGGCCGGTGATCACGGTGGCGAGGGCATGCGCGCCGAGCATGGCCAGGCTTGAGTGCCCGAGCGGGGTCGTCCCGATCGGCTGCGCGAGTGGATCGAGGCCGGAAAGTCCGGCGACCGGCATACCTGCGTCGGAGCCGCCGTGGACGTGACCGCCAGCAGGCGCATGCACCAGTGGGTGCGGCGCGGCCGCTCCGAAGTAGACGTGGAGGGTGATCTCGGCCGGAACCAGCCAGGCGAACACTGCGGCGAGGGAGAGCCGGCGTCGAGTCAGCAGGACCGTTCCGAGCGCCAAGGGACCGGCAGCGAGGGCGAGTGCGAGGACGCCAGGCAGGTCGCCTCCGGCCAGCACGTGAGCCGTCGCTGCGAGAGCCAGCGTGACGACGGCCAGGGTGGTCGCACGCAGCACGCGCACACCGCCGCCCGTCGGGCTCGCCGTCATGGCCTTCAGGGTAAGGGCCTAGGGTTTCGAGCATGGACCCGGCCCCTGGTGACTCCCGCCACGACCCAGCCGTCGGCTCGGCAGCCGGCTCTGCAGTCGGCTCGACAGTCGGCTCTGCCCAGGGTCCGCGGACCTTCTCCTGGGACTTCCAGGTCCGGTTCATCGACCTCAACGCCAGCGGTCACCTGGACAACCTGCAGATCCTGCGGGCCGTCGACGAAGCCCGCCACCGCCTGCTCGGCGTGGGGGAGCCCGGCGCCGCACCGCTGCTCGTCGGCCTGCTCGCGGACGCGCCGGCGCACGTCGCGACGCTCGTCGCAGCCCACCGCGTGGAATACCGCCGGGAGCTCTGGTTCGCCGCTGCGCCGCTGGACATCACCCTCTGGGTATGCCGTGTCGGCGGCTCCTCCTTCGACGTCGCCACCGAGGTTCGCCAGTCTCCGGCGGAACCGATCGCAGCGGTCGCCGTGACGACCGTCGTTGTGGTCGATACGACCATCGGATCGCCCTGGCCCCTGTCGGCTCCCGTCAGGGCTGCGCTCACGGCATACCTGGGGCCGGCCCCGACCCTGCGCTGACGGCGCCCGCTTGGGCGGGGCCCCGGCAACCGGAACACGGGGGTGCCTTTCGCCCGATAAGGTCTGCGGGTGGCCGACATCGCCTACCCGATCGCTGAGCGGACGTTGCCCAACGGCCTGCGCGTCATCGTTTCGCAGGACCGCACGGTGCCATCCGTGACCGTCAACCTCTGGGTCAAGGTCGGGTCGCGCGACGAGGTGCCGGGGCGCACTGGTTTCGCCCACCTCTTCGAACACCTGATGTTTCAGGGCTCGGCGAATGTCGCCTCGGGAGAACACTTCTCGGCGCTGATGGGCGTTGGTGGCCGCCTCAACGCGACGACTTGGTTCGACCGGACGAACTACTTCGAGACGGTTCCCAAGGGGGCGTTGGAACTTGCCCTGTGGCTCGAGGCCGACCGGCAGGGTCGACTGCTCGACGCGCTCACCCAGGAGAACCTCGACAATCAGCGCGACGTCGTCAAAGAAGAGAAGCGCCAGCGCTACGACAACGCGCCCTACGGTCATGCGATGCGCGACGTCTACGCGACGCTCTTCCCCGAAGGGCACCCCTACCACCACCCGACGATCGGGTCGATGGAGGACCTCGAAGCCGCGACGCTCGATGACGTCCACGCCTTCTTCGCCACGCATTACGGCCCGAACAACACGGTGCTCACCCTCGTCGGCGACATTTCTCCGGAGGACGGCTTCGCTGCCGTCGAGAAGTACTTCGGACCGCTGCCTCCCTCCGCGGTCGCCCGCACAGAGGGGAGTATGCCGCCCCTCGCGCCGCTGACGGGCCCAGTGCGCCTGGAGCGCTCCGAGCCGGTGCCCAATGATCGGCTCTACCTCGCGTTCCGGCTTCCGGCCGACGCGACGCCGGAGTTCCACGCGGTCGGCCTGGCCATGGATGCCATCGGTGGGCTGTCCTCGTCTCGACTGGTCGAGCACCTCGTGCGCCAGGAGCGGTTGGTCACTGGTCTCACCGCCCATCCGCTGGGCTTCGCAGGGGGTGTGTCTCTCGGCTTGATTTCGGCCGACATCTCGGCAGGGGTCGACCCCGCCGACGTCGAGCGCGCCATCTGCGCTGAGCTCGAACGCTTCGCCGAGACCGGACCGACCGACATCGAGATGGAGTCGGCGGTGGCCGAGACCGAGCGTGCCTGGCTTTCGGCGTTGGCCAGCCACGACGACCGGGCCGACCACATCAGCCACTACGCGGCGCTGCATGACGACACGGCATACATCAACACGTTCCTTGCCCAGGTGCGAGCGGTGACCGTCGAGGAGGTGCGCGCAGCGGCTGCGCGCTACCTGCAGCCGTCGTCGCGGGCCGTGGTCGCCTACCTCATGGCACCGGGCCCTATCGCCGACGAGGAGTTGTCATGACCGGGGTCCCGCAGCGCACCCGGATGTCCGCCCCGGACGCCCTGCCCCGCCCCGACGTCCTGGTGCCGCAGCCCTACGAGCTCCCGGTGCCGACCCGGTTCCGGCTGGCCAACGGTGCGTCCGGGCTGGCCTATGACCTGCCCGGACAGTACGTCCTGTCGGTGCGTCTGTCGGTGCCCATGCCGTTGCGGGTCGAGCCGCGCGACCTCGAAGGCGTCGCCACCATCATGGCGCGCACCCTCGATGAGGGGACCGCGCGGCATACCTCCGTGGAGTTCGCGCGCCTGCTCGAACGGCGCGGGGTGGCCATCGGGTGCGGCGTCGGCGACTCCGGCCTGTCGGTCGAGCTCGACGTCGCCAAGCATCACCTGGCCTACGGGCTCGACCTCATGCATCAGTGCCTGGCCGAGCCGGCCTTCCCCGCGGAGGAGGTGGCGCGCCAGGTCTCCACCCGGCTGGCCGAGATCGAGCAGGAGCGTTCGGTCGCCTCGCACCGCGCGGCCGCGGAGTTCGCGGCCACGTTCTATTCGCCAGTGGGACGTTCCTCGCGCCCGGTCGGCGGCACCGCCGAGACGGTCGCAGCTATCACCCGCGACGCCGTCGTCGCCTTCCACGCCGAGCACGTCGCACCCGCGGAGGCGACGGTCGTCGTGGCCGGCGACCTGGCGGGTCTCGACGTGGTGGCCGAGTTGGACCTGAGCCTGGGTCGGTGGGGGACCCCCGACACCTATCGCAGCCCCGGCCCCTGGCAGGTCACCCCGAGGGCCGACGACCGCGCCCGGATCGTCGTCGTCGATCGGCCCAGTTCGGTGCAGACCGAGCTGATGATCGGTGCCCCCGGCCCGGACCGGCGGCATCCCGGCGGCTGGGCCCCCTACCCGTTGCTCGGATTCCTCGTCGGCGGCTCGCCGACCGCTCGGATCGACGCGGTCCTGCGTGAGGACAAGGGCTACACCTACGGCATCCGCTCGACCTTCCGGCCGCGCCGCCGCGGTGGCGTGTTCATCACCGCCGGGAGTGTGCGTTCGGAGGTCACCGGCGACGCCCTGCGGCTGCTGCTCGACGTTCTCGAACATGGCCGCGAGGGCTTCACCCAGGACGAGGTCGACCACGCCGCCCAGTTCCTCGTGCTCACCGCCCCGAGTCGCTACGCGACGGCCGACACGATCGCCGACGAAGCCGCCAGCCTGTCTTTCGACGGGTTGGACACCGGGTTCACCAGTCGCAATCTCGTCGAGATCGCCGGGATGGACGCGGAGCGAGCGGGCGCGGCATACCGGGAGTTCATCGACGGGCGGTGGACGGTCGTCCTCGTTGGCGACGCAGCGAGTTTCCTCGCCGACGTGCAGGCCCTGGGACGGGGCGACGTGACGGTCGTGCCCAACTAGGCTGCGCGACATGCGCTCGGCTCTCGTCGTGGACAGCCCCATCGGGCCGTTGCGGCTCGAGAGCGTGGACGGGGTCGCCGTGAGCGCCATCCGGTTCGACGGGCGACCCGAGGCGAGCGATCCGACGTCAGCGCAGGCGCCGACGGCAGCGGTGCTCGTCGAGGCGGCCAGGCAGTTGGCGGCCTACTTCGCCGGGTCGCTGCGCTCGTTCGACCTGCCGCTCGCGCCGCACGGCACCGATTTCCAGCGCGCCGTCTGGCACGAGTTGGCGTTGATCCCCTACGGCACGACCGTGACCTACGGCGAGGTGGCCCTCCGGTTGGGGCTGCCCGTGTCGGCCTCGCGCGCGGTCGGCGCGGCTAACGGCGCCAACCCGATCCCCGTGGTGCTGCCGTGCCACCGGGTCATCGGGGCGGACGGCACACTGACCGGGTATGCCGGTGGGCTGTCTCGCAAGCAGACCCTCCTGCACCTGGAGGGCGTGGCGACCGAACGGGATCAGCTCGAGTTGTTCTGACCCCGGCCGTCAGTCGCCGATGAGGTCCAGCACCGTCTCGTGCAGCAGCCCATTGGTGGCGACGGCGTTGCCGCTCCAACACCCGGGCCGTCCATCGAGACCGGTGAATCGGCCGCCAGCCTCGGTGACGATCGGCACGAGGGCAGCCATGTCATAGGTCTGAAGTGACGGCTCCGCAGCGATGTCAACCGCCCCTTCGGCCACCAACATGTAGGACCAGAAGTCGCCATAGGCGCGGGTGCGCCAGCACCCGTCCATGAGGTCGAGGAAGTCCTCGCGTCGGTCGATCTCCGACCAACCGCCCAATGAGGCATACGACAGCGACGCGTCGGCGAGGGCAGAGACCCCTGACACGTGCAGCGGACGGGCGGCGGACAGGCTGCGACCGGCATACGCCCCGGCTCCCTTGGCCGCCCACCACCGGCGGGCGAGAGCGGGGGCGGCGACCAGCCCGACGACGGGCTCGTCGCCGTCGACCAAGGCGATGAGCGTGGCCCACACGGGGACTCCGCGGACGAAGTTCTTTGTCCCGTCGATCGGGTCGACGATCCAGCGGCGCGGGCCATGCCCGGTCGTGCCGAACTCCTCGCCCACCACGGCGTCGCGCGGGCGGGTCCGGGCCAGTTGGTGGCGGATGAGTTCCTCCGCCGCGCGGTCGGCATCGCTCACCGGGGTGAGGTCCGGCTTGGTCTCGACCCTCAGGTCCTCGGCGCGGAACCGGGCCATGGTCACCCGCTCGACGGCATCGGCAAGGACGTGGGCCAGGCGGAGATCGTCGTCGTAACTCACGGTCACAGGCTAGAGGTATGCCGCCCGCTCACCGTGGCGGCTAGGGGTCGGCGCGCAGCCGGAGATAGAGGTGATGGCCGAGGATGACGGCGGCCGCCCAGGCGCCCCCGACAGCGGCGCCGGCGATGACGTCGGTCAGCCAATGGTGGCCGAGGTAGATCCGGGACAGGCCGATGAGGGTCGCGAACAGGGCCAACCCGCACCAGGTGAGCACCTGCACCCGCCGGCTGCGCACATGGAGCAGGACGAGGTATCCGATGATGCTGGTCACGAGGACGGCGTTGAGCGTGTGCCCACTCGGGAACGACGCGGATGTCTCGAGCGGCGGCACCGCCTGCGCCGCCGGGGGACGCGCTCGGGCGGTCAACGTCTTGCCGAGGGTCGTCAACGTCAGCGACCCTGCCGTCGCCCACAGCATGATGAGCACCGGTGACCAGGTGCGCCAGCGACGGGCCAGCGCCAGGACCGTAACGGTGGCGAGGATCGTCATCCCGACCTTGCCGCCCAGGTGGGTGAACCAGGTCGCCACCGTGTCCAGCCAAGGCGTGCGATGGGCGACCATCCACGTCTGCACGGGCTCGTCGAACGCGGCGGCCCCGCGTCCGGACTGAACCGACTCGTAGGTCTCTTGGGTCACCGTCACGCCGATGGCCAACGCGATGAACCCCACGATGACGGGCAGCGCCCCGACCAAGCGCGCCGTTGGTGTGCTCGGGTGGCCGGAGACCCCGTGGGCCGCGAGTCCCGATCCCTGGGCGCTCGCCGTCTCGCGGTCCGCGGCGTCCTCAGGCGTCGGAGTCGACATCGCCGGTGCGGGCGCGGAGCAGTCGGCGGAACGAGTCGAGGCGAGCCGGGCCGCTGGCGCCCGCGCCGCCGTTGGCAACGAATTCGTCCAGGCCGCACTCGGGTTCGTCGTGGGTGCAGCCTCGCGGGCAGGTCTCGGTGCCCGGCTCAAGGTCGGGGAAGTGCGACACGATCCGGGCGACGTCGACGTGCGCCAACCCGAACGAGCGCACCCCTGGCGTGTCGATCACCCACCCCGGATCGTTCGGCAGCCGCAGGGCGATGGCCGACGTGGAGGTATGCCGTCCGCGCCCCGTGACGTCGTTGACCCGGCCCACGCTGCGGTCGGCTCCAGGGACGAGCGCGTTGACGAGGGTGGACTTGCCGACCCCCGAATGCCCGACGAGCACCGACACCCGCCCGGCGAGTTGGGCCCGCACATCTTCGAGGCCGATGAGGGTGCGATCGGGTCGGCGGGAGGTGATGACGCAGCGCACGGCCAGCGGGGCGTAATGCCCGATGAAGTCGTCGGCCGGCACCAGGTCGGCCTTGGTGAGGACGAGCAGCGGCTCCAACCCGGCGTCGTAGGCAGCGACGAGGCAACGATCGATCAACCGGGGCCGCGGTGGCGGGTCGGTGAGGGATGAGACGACGACGAGTTGGTCGGCGTTGGCGACGAGCACCCGCTCGATGGGGTCGGTGTCGTCGGCGCTGCGCCGCAACACGGTGCGGCGCAGCTCGACGCGCACAATCCGGGCCAGGGCATCGGGGTGTCCGGAGGAGTCGCCGACCAGCCCGACGTCGTCACCGACGACGATTCCCTTGCGCCCCAACTCGCGGGCCTTCATCGCGACGACCATGCGTTCGGGGACCTTGCGCCCGCCGACCCCGGCCGCCATGAGCACGCCGTAGCGGCCCCTATCGACGGTGACGACGGTGCCGACCAAGGCGTCGCCGTGGGCCGGACGGTCCTTCGTCCGTGGCCGCGACCCGCGACCCGGGCGGACTCGAACGTCCGACTCGTCGAGGTGGTCCCAGCTCACCCGTTGCCCTCGGCTCCGCTGTGACTCGCGCCCAACATCGCCGTCCAACGTCCGGTGAAGTCGGGCAGCGTCTTGGCCGTCGTGGCGACATCCTCGACAAGGACACCCGGGACGCGCAGCCCGAGAATGGCCCCGGCAGTTGCCATACGGTGGTCGTGGTAGGTGCCGAACCGATTGCCGCGCAACGGTGCCGGAACGATCCGTAACCCGTCCTCGGTCTGGGTCACCTGGGTGCCGAGGGCGCTCAACTCGGTGTCGAGGGCGGCCAGCCGATCGGTCTCGTGCCCGCGGATGTGGGCGACTCCTCGGATCCACGATGGCGACCCAGCCAG
>Ga0208693_1000693_pt1 | contig 26111 bp, 25 predicted proteins | sample AD_UKC071_MetaG_FD_184438 | JGI IMG/M metagenome (GOLD analysis project Ga0208693, IMG submission 184438) | Active sludge microbial communities of municipal wastewater-treating anaerobic digesters from USA - AD_UKC071_MetaG (SPAdes) (version 2) | ecosystem: Engineered > Bioreactor > Anaerobic >... | reverse complement strand
GTTTGAAGTTTATTTCGGAAATCAGCTCTCCGGAGCTATTTCATATCAAACACGGAAAGGAGCTTAACTTATTTTTTCTATTCCGTGTCTTGACAACGGGGGGCACTACAAAATGTCCACTCTGTAGGCGCCTACCAAGCAGGAAACGTCGCTCGGCAGTGCAAAGCGCCTGGCTTCGATGGTAAAGGGTCCCATAACCGATGTGAAAAGCTGCTGTTCTAGCTCTGCGTATTCTTCTGGACGGAACGCTGCAAGATCGATCAATCCACCTCGGAGGGCTAGATCCGCCACAATGCCCCCCAAAGAGAGAATGTCGGGCGTATCCCTACTGGCCATGGCAAACATGACTTTGTTCCCCGAATCGGCATAAGCTAAAGGTTCCAGAGAAACTGTTATGCCGGTTTTCGGGGTAAACTCGCTGTCTGCAAGGTTCTGAGCGATCTGCACCATCTCATTGGTCGGAGAGAACCGATATCTGCGTTTGCCCGTTAAGACCCGTGTGATTGTGGAAGGCGATAGTATCCCCGACCTTGCAGTGGAATATGCAGGCGAGTATGTGGAAAAAGGTGACATCGTCTTTATTTCGGAGAAGTGCGTTGCCTGCGCTCAGGGTAGGGCAATACCCATGGCTGATATTAAGCCAAGACCATTGGCTAAGCTTTAAAGCCGTTTTGTCTACAAGTCACCCTATGGCATCGGACTTTCAATTCCAGAGACCATGGAGATGGCTTTGCGTGAGGTTGGTGTGATGCGTGTTCTGTTTGCAGCTTTCGTATCGATGATTGGCAAGCTCTTAGGCAAACGAGGGTGGTTTTATAAAATCGCCGGCATGAAAGCAGAAGGAATCGATGGCCCAACACCTAACACTATACCGCCATACAACAACTATGTGGTGCTCACTCCAGAAAACCCAGATAAAGTTGCAAAAGAGGTCGCCGACAAGTTGGGTGTAGACTGCGTGATTGTTGACGCAAACGATTTGTCTTGCAAGGTTTTAGGTGCTTCATCTCCTGCGATCGATCATGACCTTATTGTTAAAGTCTTAGTGGACAACCCGCTAGGACAGTCGCGTCAATCCACTCCGTTTGGCATTATCCGCAAAGTCGGGTTAGCTAAAGCGCACGATGATATGGCAGTGGTTTTGGAGCCTTAATTTTTGGAATAACAAACCGAAGCTTGTAGGGTGGTTAAAATGCAAAGTGCCATTTTGGGGAAGAAAGCGAGACGTCCCCAAAGTGGCACTTTAGTTTTACGAAGTTATTCGCGATCCGGTTACCGTCTGCACAAGGTTACGACCCTGTGGATGTGTAGCGCTTTACTCCCAACCGCCACAGGAGGTATGCCGGAAGCGAGAAAAGCAAACTGAAAAGAGGAGCGAACATGTAGAGAAGGTTGTCGGTGCGGCCGAGTAGATACAGGAGAGGGAAGTACTGAAACAGCGCAAGAGGCACCACAAAAGTGAAAAACTTGAGGATTTCTTTACCGTAGATCGATAGAGGGTACGTTCCGAACTCGCGGCCTCCGTCGGTAAATATGTTCATAAACTCTAGACCTTCAATGGTGAAGAAGCACAGGGCTGCGTACACCACAAACAGACTGGAAAAGACCGCGATACCTCCCAAAAGCATCAGTACAAGGGTGATGACTTTTAAAGGACTCCAGACCACACCGCTTGTGGGAATGGCGTAGATCAGCACTACCACCGCTTGTACCAGTCTGCCAATACGGGAGAGATCGATCTTTGACGCTAAAACCTGGAAGACGATGCCTCTCGGGCGCACCATGATGCGGTCGAACTCCCCATTGGAAATAGTTGAGGGGAAGGTGTCAAAGCCACGAAAAAAGCACTCGCTGATGGCAAAAGCCATAAGCACGATGGCAAAGCACAGGAGAACTTGGTTGTAGGTGAAGTCTGCAACGCTCCCAAAGCGGGAGAACATAAAAAACACCGAGATAAACACGGAGAAAGCAATCAGGAACTGACCTACCGCATTGAGAGTAAAGGAAACTTTGTACTGCATTTGGCTTTTGAGGTGAATAGCCAGATACTTCATGTAAAGCGTCATACCTTATCCCCCCTGCACTACGACTCTTGTCAGAGCTCTTTTCATCATGAACCTACCAAGAAGTACCAGAACCGTAAGCCAGAGAAGCTGCAAACCCAAAGAGAAAGCCAGCTCCGTTCCTGCAATGTGTCCGCTGTACACTCTTAGAGGAGTGTTGGTCATTGAAGCAAAAGGCAGAAGCTCCAGGAAGAACAGGAGTTTTTCCGGTAGCATAGGCAGCGGTATTATGCCGCCTGACAGAAAGTCTACCAGAGAGATCGCCATTACTCTCACGCCGGCTGGTGAAAGGGTGAAGAAAGTGGTGATGTAAAGCACCATGCAGAATGCCACGCTCACAAAGAGACCTAGAGCCAGCGAGATGAGGAAAAGTATCAGTGAAGCAGGACTCTGTGGAAGGGACATGCTCAGCGGTTTCGGAAGCACCAGCGCAATGAAGAGAATGGGGAAGCAACGGAGGACTGCTCTAGACAGCCGCATAGCAAGGTTTTTTACAAACCAGAGGTTGTAGAGGTCCAGCGGTCTGCAGAGCTCGTAGGCCACATTGCCGCTCCTGATCTCTTCAAAGATTTCGTTGTCCAAAATCCATACAGCAAAAAATGCCAAGAAGGCCTGCTGCAGCCAGATGTAAGATGCCAACTGGTCGAACTCCATGGGCATCGCTGCAGGATTAGCTTTGGAAAAGGCCAAAAACATCTTGATCCGCATGTATCCCCAAGCGAACTGAGTGGCCATGCCAGCTACAGCAGCTGCGCGGTACTGCAGGCCGTTTAAAAAGCGTATGGTGAAAAAAGACAGGTACTTCTTCATATCAGAAACTCCTTGTAGAGCTCCACAACGAGCTTATCCAGAGATATGTCTTGCACCGAGATGTCCTGCACTTCTACTTGGTTTACAATGCTTGAGATTACAGCAGAAGCCGAAACTTCCTTGACGTTTACCGCTACTGTAGCGTGTCCATTAATCCTTTCCACGACTTTAGCTCCATCAGGCAGCAAAAAGTGGTCTCCCCGGTACTTGATGATAACAGTCTTGGTTTCTGAGTACCTTTCCTTAAGGTCCGACAGCGTACCGTCCAGAAGAATTCTACCTCTGCCGATCAAAAGGATTCTTTCAGTAAGAGCTTCGATGTCCTGCATGTCGTGGGTTGTTAAGATTACAGTGGTTTTTTGCTCTCTGTTGATGGTCTTGATGAACTCCCGCACTGCGATTTTAGCCGTTGCATCCAGACCGATTGTCGGTTCATCCAAAAACAGGATTTTGGGGCTGTGGAGGAGGGATGCGGCAATTTCGCATCTCATGCGTTGGCCGAGGCTCAGCTGTCTGGTAGGCGTCCTGAGAATGTCCTTTAGATCCAACAGAGCGACGAGCCTGTCGAGGTTGCTTTTGTACTTCCTCTCCGGAATCCAGTAGACTTCTTTAAGGAGCTCGAAGGTGTCGATCACAGGGACGTCCCAAAAAAGCTGTGAGCGCTGTCCGAAAACGACGCCGATTTCGCTGACGTGCGCTCTTCTTTCTTTCCACGGGACCCTTCCGTTCACGATACAGGTGCCGCTATCGGGGGTAAGGATTCCGCTCAAGATCTTAATGGTACTGCTTTTCCCTGCGCCATTTGGACCGATGTAGCCTATCATTTCTCCGTCTTCGATGGTGAAGGAGACGTCTTCTAGTGCGTGTACGATCTCGTGCTCTCTGCGAAACAGAGCTTTCCAGGCTTCTTTCAACCCGGCGTTTCGCTTGGCAACTCTAAAGGTCTTGCAGAGGTTGTGTACAGCAATCATCTTTTCACCCCATTTGACCGCAATTTTGGCGAGGGTTATATTCTAACACTACTTACAATTTGAGACAATTCCTTTTTTGGCGAAAACTTCACAGCACTCTAACTAAATTTGTGCACGCCAAAAAGGAGCCGCATTTTTGCGACTCCTTTAAGCTCGAGATTATGAGGTTTAGTTCCATACTGTTTTTCTAAGCCACAGGACAAAGAGCTGCCTGTAGCCGGGAACGTCAAGGAAGGCACCGTCAAACCAATCGAAACCGGAGTAGAGGCCCCACGAAGTCTTCAGCACAGCAGCATTCAGCTGGGGAATGTGGGATCTTGTCACTCCGTCTGCTGCCAGGTACTCAGCAAGGACTTCGCCATCGCTGTAGGCCACAATACTTACAGGCGATGCGCTCTTAGGAACGCTGAGCACCTTTGGTCCTTGGTATGAAGCTTCATGGATCTCTAGGTAGCTCAGGTCGCCTCCCACAGGTTGCGTGCCCAAAAACGCCTCAGTTCCAAAGTTTCTTGTGCCTAGGAGAATGAGCTTTCCGCCGGATTTGAGGTAGGCGTCAATGGCGGAGATCTGTTCCTCTGTGAGGTGCTGGTAGTTGGTGATCAGGGCTTTTCCCCTGATCTCTCCAGTTACAGCCGAAAACCCGGCTTGAGAGATCAGGGACCTTGCTGCATCTAGCTTCCTGGCGTTTCCTTCCAACCATAGAGTAACTTGATTTTTCGGGGCAAATGGGTCGTATGCGGCAAAAAGGCCGGTAGACAAAACGAGGAATGCTGTAAGTAGCCAAGCCAGATAGCGCTTCATTTACTTTGCACCTCCTTGAAGAAGTAGAGCGGTGGAATACAGCTTTTCCAGCACAGCTGTGAGGTTGCGGTTGAGTCTGAAGTTCTGATCCTGGAGCTGTGTTTTGAGCAGCCTTTCAACTTCAAGGCTGAACGAGACGTCGAAGACTTGGTTTTCGTATAGGTACAGAGGTATTAGGTGGTAAATGGTGTTTGGTGCAAGCTTTGCCAGCGTTTGGATGCACAACTCCATCTCCAGGTAGACGTCTTCTTGATCGATGCCTTTTCGACCGAAAGCCAGAAGCCAGCTTTCGAGCATCTGGAATGGTCCTTTTAGTTGTGAGTTGGAGTACGCAGGCTGGTCTAGAAGGCTCAAGAGATACCTGATTTGGCTTACAGAATAGAGATAGTCCTGCAGAGTAGTGATGGACGGGGCTTTTGCCGAGAGTCCCTCAAACTCTTGGACTAAAACTTCATAGGCAGCGTCTGCCAGTCGGGACTTTGCCCCGGCAATCTGCTCCAAAGCCCAACCCAAAAGCAATTGCCAGTCTTCAGCTTGGAGACGGTGTGCGGGAACTGCATCCTGACTGAAAACGCCGGCTCTTAGGACTTTCAGCCCCTGAAGGTCGAAGTGGTCGTAGGCAAAGAAGAAGCTGCCGAGAGAACCGCTGGTCCGTCCCAGTTGCGTCACCTGGTTGTTTAAAGAAAGCCTGTTATATAGGTTGAAAGCGCTGACTCCGGCAAAAACCTGGGATGAAGCAGGTGCCTTTTTTACAGCAGTGGCAAACCAGCCGGCAACATTTGCCGGGTTGGGAGAGTAGGTCATGGGAATAACGAAGTCCACATAACCGTTTTTCAGCCACAGCGGCCAGTTTTGCAGGTAGTTTCTCTGGGTGTTTGTCGGAGGCCCGTCGGGAGCTACTGCTGCAGAAACATAGATCTTTGGCTTGATGGCCCGGACTTTTTCGGCAACCATTTCAACCAGCTGATCGACGCCGTTTGAGCGGTAGTAGATCCAGAGTACAGGTCCTTGGGTTCGCCTTTCGTCGGGCAGAAGCCCGTAACGCTCAACGAAGTTAGAGACGGCAGCTTCACTGAAGTCGGTTTCGGGCACGTCCATGCCGCTGTAGCGAATGTAATCCAGGTGAATGCCGTCTACGCCGTACTCTGCGACTTCCACCATCAGGTCTGTTACATACTCTCTAAACTCCAAGCTTAGAGGGGAGGCAAAGTACAGGTGGTTGCCTTCTCGGTTGTAGCCAAGGGTTCCATCTTTGTTTACCGCCGCCCAGCTTGGGTACTTCGAGAGGATCGGATCTAAGGTGTTCAAACCTACGTAGAACACAGAAAACCACGTGTGAATCTCCACGCCTTGCTTTTTGGACTCTTCCACCAAGACCTCAAGGGGATCGAAGTTGAGAAAGGCGCTGTTCTGTTTCTGGATCCCGTACTTTTCTGCGGTTTTCGACGGGTAGATGGTGTAACCGTGAGAAAAGACTTCAGGAAGGATGACGTTGAAGCCCGCATCAGCGATGCGCTTGACTAACTCCTCGATGCCGGCGCGGGTCTTGGGTATGGCTTTGGAGCTGATCCAAATGCCTCTGGTTTCTACAGGAATGCTCGGGTAAGCGGTTGCTTTGTAGAGCTCCAGCTGGGCTTCGACCTCAGTCTTCAGTGCGTTTACAGCCCAGATGTTTCCTGAGTTTTTGCTCTGTAGAGTTTTTGCTTCCTGCAATAGATTAGTTAGATCCCTTTCGACAGCTTGTGCTGCGGGGTTTTTTCTTCCAAGGTTCTCATTGAGAGCGTTTGTGATAAGCTTTTCGATCTCTGCGACCCGTTCACGGACGGAGGCATCGGCTTTGGTCAGAGCACCAGGGTTTACGATCCTCAGAATATCCACCAAAACTTCTCTGGTTGCATCTGTGTTGATAGACGCCGAAACATTTTCGGAAAAGACAATAACCCCGGGATACTCTACATAGGTAACCGGGCCTTTAGATCTGGTGCCAGGGTCCAGCTTTTGCAGTTTCGAGATCAGATCGGAGTTTAATTCGATTGCCCGATCCGCTGCTGGGTAGAGGATTACCGTTCCGGTCTCGGTGAATTTCGCGATGTGAGAGACTGCGCTGCTTTCGAGCTTGCTTGTGAGAGGAACGACCAGCACCGATCCTGCCTCGCCTTCGAGTGCGGAGAGATCCTTGACGATCTTGTTTTCTGCAAGGAGTAGGTCGAAGAAGGTTTTCACCGACGAGAGGCTCAGCCAGTTTTCACTGGTCTGGTAGAGGTAAACCGGGGCAGCGTATGCTTCGAGCAAAAAGCAAAACACAGCTAAAACAGAAAGGATAATTGGGGATTTTTTCAGCAAAGATATCACCTTACTTAATCGGATTTTGCACTGAGCCCAGGGAGAAACTAAGGAGGATTTTCCCTACTGCCAAAGAATGTTTCAGCAGGAAAGAGGTGTAGTAAATTGAGAGAACCAGTATATTTTGAAAATCAAGGACAGCGTTTGATTGGTGTCCTTCATAAGCCCGAAGGCGCCGGTCCGTTTCCTACAGTGTGCTTTTTCCACGGGTTTACCGGCAACAAAGCAGAGGCTCACAGAATCTTTGTTGCTCAAGCAGAAGAACTTGTAAAAAACGGTATAGCAGCATTTCGCTTCGACTTCAGGGGTTCTGGTGATAGCGAAGGCGAGTTTGCCGACATGACTTTCGGCGGAGAACTCTCCGACGCTCTGAAGGCTGTGGAGTACCTGCGCGGTAGAGAAGACGTGGCTGACATTGCCATCTTAGGTCTATCGATGGGCGGAGCTCTTGCTGCTGAAGTTGCCGGAAGAGCTCAAGGACTGAAAGCTGCAGTTCTCTGGTCGGCTGTGGGCAACTTCATGGAGTGCCACGTCGGCAAGAACATCGCCAGAGCCGCAGCTGGAGGTTTCCCTATCGACTGGGGCGGATGGCTAGTTAGCGAGCAGTTTGTCAACGACATCATCTCCTACAACCCCTTTGCTAGCATTGCCAAAGCTACAGCTCCGGTACTTTTAGTTCATGGGACTAAAGACGATGCGGTACAGGTGGAGCAAGTTTACGAATACGACAAAGTGCTTACTGAGGCCGGTGTTCCTCATGAGCTGAAGATTATTGAAGGTGCAGATCACGTTTACTGTAGACAGGACTGGAAAAAGGAAGCTATTCGGACCACTACAGATTTCTTGGTACGTCACTTAAAATAAGTATAGTTTTGCCTTTTATGGGGCATATTTGTCAATAAGAAAGATCCAAGTGATGTTTCTAATTTTTAAATCACTTGGGTCTTTCTTGAAGACTATCAAGTTTTGTCAACATGTAGTCTCTGCTCAGGATGTATTTGACTATAGCCTGCACGTCGGGGTTGTAGGGCAGGACCGTATGCCAGGTGGTCTCCGCCGGTCCTTTGACGATGAAAGACTGATGGGCCTTTTCCCAGAGAGCACTTTCCAAGGGCACAATCAGATCGCCTTCGCCAAAGTATTCGCTAATCAGCGCGACAAGGCTCTCTGGCACCAGTGCCGAGTCAAAGGTTGGCAGAACCAGCCCTGCGATGCAGGTGATATTCACCTTAGGATCTACATAATAGTTTTCCAGACCTTTGATGAACTCTCCTTCTGGATCCATCTGTCCCAGAGAAGGATAGTCGCTGAGCCGGTAAACTGTATCGAGAAAGCTGTAGATGTCATTGTCTAAAGATGCGCCCGATCCATCGTTTTTTGCAAGAAAATCCTCAAGTGTTCGAAAAAACCAGCTGCCCGACTGGGGCTTCACCTGCTCGGCAACTTCCACCCAGTACGACCCACGGTGGGGCGTGCCGATGGTGATCAGATTTCTTACAGGAGGGTTTTCCTTGCCGTTGAGATATGTCCTTGCAATAAGACCGCCCATGCTGAAGCAGATGAGATCCACTTCTTCCGTGCCCGTTTCTTCCAGATGTTTATCGAGAAATACGGCAAACTCGCTAGCTATGTGTTCGATAGGATCAAGGGTGTCGTAGTTGTAGAGGAAGAGATCCTTTCCAAGAGTATATCCTCCTGACTCTACTAGAAAGTCGGTCATACCTCTGTTTTGGAGGTTTAAATACCGCAGAAGAGGTATACCATCCCAGGTGAGACCGCCTTTAAACCCGATGCCGTGAATGAGGATGGCCGGTCTTTCCGGGATGAACGCATGAGTCTGTATCGTTAGCATAATGCAGAGCGAAATAATTAGGAAGAACATGCTATCACCTCTTAAGTCAAGTCTAATAGCATAGAAGTAGCCCGTCAATACAGGCACCCTTGTGGGTGCGACAAGGAAGCGGGACCTACAGTCTGATTGAGATGTTTAGTTTTTCCCTGTGGAGGTATTACATTTACAGGTTTATTTCAGAAAAATTGTAAGAAGAGGCAATACTTGACAGAAAAAGTTTAGTCAAGTACAATCTTACAAGTAAGTCGAAGTACCCATATTTACCAGTTCGCTAGATCAACATTGACATATATGGGTTTTTCCCATAAGGAGGTCATAAACTTGGCAGCAAACAGTACCTGCCGCCTTTGGAAGGTCGGAGCCAAGCTACTCATCCCTCTACTAATCTTGGGCTCGTGCCTAACGATTATCATCTTTACTTTTGATTTGGACTCTAGATCTTCAGCTATGTTACTTAATTCGTTTGAGCATTCTGCTCCAAAAGATTTAGAGCGCACAGAGGATGAGTCTGGTGCACCTGCAATTGAGCTGCCCCATCCATACGACCTTATAATTGCCACAGCTACAGAATACGGTGTCGATCCGGCACTAGTACTGGCAGTTGCAGATATCGAGTCCAATTATAAGGTGGATGCTATGTCTCACAAAGGCGCGATAGGAGTTATGCAGCTTATGCCGGCTACCGCTAGGGAATTGGGGGTAAATCCCTACATTCTGGAAGAAAACATCGAAGGCGGAGTCAGGTACCTTGCCAAGCTGTTGGCAAAGTACGGTGATGTGAAACTGGCTCTAGCTGCATACAACGCAGGCATGGGAATAGTCGATCGCTACGGAGGGGTTCCACCTTTCCGCGAGACACAAAACTATGTAAAGAAAGTTTTATCGAGATACGGTGAGTATTCGGATTTGGTAAGACTTGCACTGAGAAGCTAGCAAAAAAAGCTAGCTTTTCTTTTTTTTCTCAAACTTTGAGAACCCTTCTACGTCTATAAAAGAGGAACACCATTGCGACTTGTTGAATCAAAAACAAGAGCAATAGAGATGGGGATGGCTCCAAATTGATATGGATGGGAGGGACGACACTTGATAAAGACGCATAACCTTACGAAAGAGTTCACGACGACCGTTGCGGTTAAAGATCTCGAACTTAATGTTGATAACGGTGAGATCTACGGGTTTTTGGGGCCAAACGGAGCTGGAAAAACTACCACTATTATGATGCTTCTCGGTCTGGAAAAGCCCACCGCAGGGTCTATTGAGGTTTTTGGCAAACCTCTCGATAAAAATTACTTTGAAATCAAGAGAAAAGTTGGTGTTGTCTCAGAGAATCAGTACTTCTATGGGGAAATGACCGCATGGGAGTATTTGAATTTCTTTGGGCGTCTTTACGAAGTGGATGAAAGAGAAAAGAAGATAAAAGCTCTGCTCGAAAGAGTTAAGCTTTACCATCGACGCAATGAGATGCTGCTGGGCTACTCTCACGGTATGAAGCAGAAGATCGCTATCGCCAGAGCCTTGCTGCACGATCCCGATCTGCTGATCCTTGATGAGCCGCAAAATGGTCTCGATCCGTACGGCATTAGGGATATTCGCGATATCATCGGTGAAGAAAACGCCAAAGGCAGAACGGTCTTAATCTCTTCACACATTCTGTCTGAGATTGAGCAGCTGTGTACGAGAGTTGGCATACTGAGCAAAGGCAGACTGGTTGCTGAAGGGCCTTTGGATATTGTCAAAACGAAGGTACAGCCCGATACCACATTAATTGTGGAAATCGAAAACCTGACAGATGCCATTAAAGACAAGCTGGCCTCCGAGCCCTACGTTAAGAAAATGCAGGTAGAAGAAAACAAGCTGATCCTTTCAGTGGACCGTGAAGGCGATTACAGAGCTCAGGTTGCCAGGATCATCAATGAAAACAGCGGCCTTGTGGTTGGGATGCAGACCAAGACCTACAGCTTGGAAGAAGCCTTCATCAAAATCACAGAAAGCAGCCTAGAATCACTGATTAAGGAGGGGACAGCATGAACAGATTTCGTGCAGTAGCTATTCGTGCCATTGCAGGGCGTGAGCTGCGCTCCACCCTCTTTAACATGGGAATATACGTAGCAATAGCTTTGGGACTTATAGTGGCATCGTTTATGATCTACACCTATGTAACAGGTATCATGGAATACGGTATGGCAGTTATGCCATCTAGCAAAACCGAGACTCGCTACTACAGCGAGCTGCCACAGTCTCCAGAACCGATGCTGGTTCCCCTGCAGTGGACCGTGTATATAGGCGCTATTTACATTACCCTGTCCGCATCCCTGTCCATTTCCCGTGAGAGGGATCAGGGAACTCTAGAAGTGTTGTTCTACGGACCGGTAGATAGCCTGTCATTCGTGATTGCCAAGTTCGTTGAGCAGCTTTTGTCTTTCGGCGTGGTGCTGCTGTTTTACATCGCCTATTTCGTTGTGATGTCGGCAATCTCCAAGTTCGCACTTGGCGTGGGATTCTTGAAGATGATCATCCTGTCGCTGTTTCTTGCAGGGTGCATGGCTTCGTTTGGTATGTTCCTTTCTAGCATGACCCGCAAGGTTAAGACTTCGGTCATTCTCTTTTTGGTGTTTGTCATTACCTTCCTTGCGGTTCCCATGATTCACCAGTTTGTTATGGTCCAGTACACGAGCACCATGAAAGGTGCTGTTTCCGTAGCCAGACACGTTACTTCGACCCTGAACTTCTTGGTATCCTGGATTTCACCATTTGCCTATTTGGGTCGGGGTACAACAGCCATCATTCTCGGCAGCACATCTGAGCTTATTAAGTCGCTGTTTTTCTCGCTGATCTACACAGTGGTATTTCTCACAGCCAGCATCGTGATCTTCAACAGAAAAGGGGTGCGGAGATGAGAAAGACTGCATACCTTTTAATAGCGCTAATGCTTTTGTCTGTTGGCGTTTTTGCAGCTGCCCCTGAAAAAGTAGAGCAGGCAGTTGTTAACCTGATTCTTTTCGACGGCTCACTTTGGAAAAACACCATTTCTCCGCAGGAGTACAAAACCTTCTACATGATGGCCAACGCAGACAACATCTTGGTTCCTACCAACACCAAGGTCTACTTCTGGCCGATCACGCAAGAGTACATGGCCGACTTCTACGACCTGAACGAAGAAATCGAAGGAACTATGGTTGTATCTAGAGGTAATAGAGTCATCGCCAGAATCGAGAAGGAAGAGTATGCTTTTGCCTATCCTAACGGCTACTACACTGGAAGCCCGCAGCTTGTACGCGGTGAAGAAGCTCACAAAGCTTCAGCAAAGTACAAGGATGAGGTAAACGCCTATTACCAGAGGGTAATGGAGTACCAGCAGGCTTTGATCGACTACCAAGTAGCTCTGGAGAAGTTCTGGGAAAACCCCGAAGCCTACCGTGGCCGTGAGAGTGAGATTCCCAAAGAACCCAAAATCCCAGAGTACCCAACCTACTATGCAACAGAGGTTCAGAGAGGATACATCGTCAACCTTGAACCCGGAACTTATACCATTGAGATTGAAGGTATGCCGGAAACCAAGAGAACGGCGATAGCGTTCACGCCAAGACGCCAGGGAGTAGGCTACGACATCAGACCTGAGCAGCAGTGGACGGTTCCAAGACCCAGCAACGATCGCAGTGAAACGGTCTACGTCTACGGCAAGCAGACGATCTATGTTACTCCTTACAAAGGCATCGAGGTCAACCACTTTATGTACGAGAAGCTGAAGAAGCTGCCTAGCGAGCTCAGCGGCAGAGGCGGCGAGCTGGTGTACAAGTGGATGGCTTTGGAGTATCTAAACGGAGGAACTTTAGAGGTTTATAAGGACGGAGAGCTTATCTCCACATCCGACTTCAAACAGTGGTATGTGGACCAGACAGCTGGCGCTGCACTTGGCTACAACATCATCGAGTTCGACCCCAAAGTGCAAGGCGAAAGACCTCCATCTTTCGAAGGCTTTAGAGTCCAACTGGAGGGAAGCGGTAGGTATTCCTTCCGCCTCGTCGACAAAGACGGCAACGTGGTGCAGGAGAGCGAGCGTTTAATCAGGTCTATTGATTCCCGCAGCCGCTTCTTTGCGGTGATTCTGCCCATCGTTCCTATTTTGATCGGCGGCCTGATCTGGGTCTGGCGCGCAAGCCTTTCCGCAACCGATACAGGTACAGACAAAACATCGAAGTTAGAAGTTGCAAAAAGTTAACGAAGAGGGCGCTTGACAGTCACTGTCAAACGCCCCTTTTTTTTTGCAGTAGGTTTTGCTTTTGGTTGGCTGAAACCGGACGCTGCTACTAGAGAAGGTACATGCATGGGAAGGATCCAGTTTAGAATCTGTGCCTTAAGGGTAAGTCAAAAATTGGAAACCGCCAATAAAATGAACAAAGGAAGGCTTCTTTCAGACCAAAGAAGAGAAGGTGGCTCGCGCTGGAGATTGTTCGTTCGAATAAGCGCAGAAGATACCAGCTTCTGCCCGGAAAGCCGAGATGCCGCCGATCCCACAGGAGGTGATAGTGTTTGCTCTTATTGTTTTTTCTGGCACCCCTTTTGTTTGTGGGACTGTTGTTTGCGTGGTTAATCCCTTTGGGGTACACCTTTAAATCCATAGTAAACTTGATCGTTGTTCCCACCGAGTTCTTCAAGATCTTTACCAACAAAACCATGCGCAGGAACCACGCGTTAGAGCACGCTACTGTAAACGTTATCGAGGAGCAGTACGGACCAACGAACTTGAGCGGGATAGCTACTGATGATGGGTTCTTGATTAGAGGCTCTGCAAATCCCTCTCTCATCTACAACGCTGCAGTTATTGGCCTTACCAGAATCCAGAGGGGAGAAAAGGATTTAGCTCTGCATAAGAGGTGTGGAACAAGTATCGCCATTACCAATCTCTTTACGTCAATAGTCTTTATCTTATTCTTACTGATCACAGGTAGGGCTAATATTTGGACAGTGTTTCTTGCGATCGCCCTGGGGAGTCTAATCGGGCCTACTCTAGGCGTGGTGACGCAGAAGTACATCACCACCAGAACCGATCTAAGCGACGTCGAGATTGTAGGATACGTGCCCGGGTTCGGCCAGATCAAGGTCCTGACCAGAGATAAGGCGTCTCGAGACAGAGAACCAGTTATCTATATTGAGTAGAAGACAACTTGCTCCCTGAAAGAAGAATCGCTTTCTTTTAGGGAGCAGGTTTGCTTCAGGCTAAACGATGATATCTACAGGTTCTGCAAGGTTTCCCTTGTAGTCGTAGGCTACGATGGAGGTCTTCATGCCTTCCGCATTCAAAACAATAAAGCTATTGGGCAGTTCGAACTGAAGGTTTCTGTCTGGCTTTAGCTGCAGTTTGGCAAGGAGTTTGCCATCCTGATAGATCAAATAGCCGCAAACCGTTTCAAGGCTCTGTTTCTCCCAGTTGAGATGGAGGTTTCCGTCCTGCACCTTCCACGACACATCTGGGGCGGGCACTTCGCGTTTGAAGATTTTCCCATGTTTTAAGTACTCGAGGTAAGCTCGGTGGTATCCTTTAGGGACGATGTTAGGACTAAAGTAATGTGAATAGGCAAAGGTGATGTAGTTATCGACAATACCAGAGACCAGTTCCATCTGCCTGATGAACCTGTCCAAAGTGGTACTGGTCCAGGTTTCCTGACAGAAGGTCTCCACATCGGACCACATCAGCAGTCCTTCGACCTTTTCTGCAGCCTTTTTGCAGGCGATAAAGTAGTCGGTAAAGTTTTCCAGCTTCAGCCATCCAGCGCCAACAGCGTCCTGAGGGCAGAAAATGTCTCCGGGCCTCAGTCGTGAATGCTCAAAAAACGTACTCCAAGCCCGGTAGGTTTCCTCTGGCGAGTGGATGGTGTCTGTCATGTAGGGGCAAAACATCAGGGGCATGGATCGGTCGAGCTGTGTCAAGAAGTCCAGCTGTAGATTCATGGCCTGTGCAAAGAAGATCTGGTATTCGGTTTTGTAGAGGTGCTGGCTGGATAGCTCCCAAACAAAGTACCAGCCGTGAAGGGTTTCGGGATAGCGGTTCTTGTAGTGGGAGTAAATTTCGGCTGCGATCTCATTACCTCTGTGCATCTCGCCTATATACCACTCACGGTCGTTTTCTGTCATTTTCCACCATTTGGCATCTTCGTTCAGTCCCAGGAAAACCTTGATGCCGAGGCTTTCGGCGGCAGAGAGACAAGCTTCTATGGTGTCGTGCTGCTGCTTTTCGATCCACGGGAGGTTTGAGGGATAGATCGCTTGTGAAAGCTTGCCATTGCGGTCTCTAACGCTTGGAGCAAGAATGAGGTAGGTCATGTCCGCCTCTTTCAGCACTTCAAGTTCTTTCAACCAAGCTTTCCTGTCCCAACCGCTTGCGAGCCACGGTTGGATGAAGGAACCGTCCGCTGTAGGATACGGGTGCCTTTTCTGCCACGAAAAAACGCTGCACATTCTATCTTCACCCTCCTTGTTATCGCTGGTTCTATGTTCGAGCCGAGGATACCGGCTTCCTTTGCTATAGGAACAATTTGCTATTACCGTTCATTAAAAGTACAATAAAGTGGAAGAAAGGACGAAAGGGGACTGTCAATGGGCTTAATCGTACTCGTTTTGCTACTTTCCATCATTTCCCAACCAGCTCTAGGCCAGAGCGCACAGATTGCCCTGTTTTGGCAGGATCAGCCTGTGGAAAGCATCGGTCCCCAGATCAAACAGGGAACAATTTATATCCCTATTAAGGTTATGGAGTATGCAGGAGCAGCTGTTCATATAGGTCAGTCGGATGTGAGAGTCGACTTTCGCGGGCAAACCTTCGAGTTTTTTCCGGGCGAAACAGACTCAAACGGCTCTTTTGCAGAGTTTGAAGGGGAGTACTATTTGAGTTCGGCGGAACTCAAAAGGCTTTTCAATTTGGACATCCAGTGGAACAGCAGCGAAAGGAAGATCGTTGTCAAAGAACCGGAGATTAAGCGTCAGATCATCGGTCTGGATTTCGATGACTCCCAGGGGAGAGCAGTGCTTAAAATCCTCCATCAGGGGAAGGCCGAGTACCAAGTGACAAAACTCGATCCCGGACGCTTCAAAATAGATCTTTTCCGCACGACGCTGGCAAAACCCCTTGGCATGCTGCTGATGGATCACCCTCTGGTGATCTCGGTAAGGGCAGAGCAGCTCAGCAGAGACCAGGTCACCTTTTACATTCAAGGCAGAGAAGGGCTGGCAGTTGAAAGCCGCCTCGATCAAGACAACCTACTGCTCGAGTTCTTCTACACTGTAGAGAGCTTTGAGTACCGGAAAATGGGCGGTCTCCCCATGCTCTTTTACCAAAGCCAAACTGGACTTCCCGAGTACAGAGAGTATCTCGACAGCGATCTCAGAGTAGTTCGCGAATTTATGGGAGTCAAGCTTTTGGGAGAGGCTAAGAGAGTGGATGTCAATGACGACCTCATCGACTATTATGAGTACTTCCAGGATGGCCCGTCGGTTGTTGCGGTGATGAAGATCAAGCCTGCGCTCCAAGGGTTTTTCTCCCAAAGCGTTCAGGGGAAAAGGCTTGCGCAGATCTTGAAGATTAGGTCTGAAGAAAACGATATCGGAACCGAAATACTCTTTGAGGTAATGGGCAATCCCTATGCTAGGGCAAGAAAAGAGGGTAGCCGAGTCATCGTTGAGTTCAGCGACACTCAGGCCAACAGTGTAGTGAGAGATCTCCGTTACACCTCTGAGTACAGCGGACTCACCTTAACCAAACTCACAGACGACTCCATCAACGTTGAAATATTACTTAAGGATGCCAAAGGGTATGCACTAACCCAAAAGGACGAATATACTTATAGTGTCCAGCTGGTTAAGGTGGGCCTTCAGGCAAAGCTTGTTGTCATAGACCCCGGGCACGGAGGTTACGATCCTGGCGCTACAGGAGTTTTTTTGGAGGAGAAAGACCTCAACCTGGATGTAGCTTTTCGCTTAAGGGATCTCTTGGAGAATCTTGGGTACATGACCATTCTCACAAGGGAAACAGACTTGTATGTATCGCTTTCTGAAAGGACCAACCTCTCCCGCAATAGCGGTGCAGACCTTTTTGTCAGCGTCCACACCAACGGCAGTACTAATAGTTCCGCAAAGGGGATCGAAACGTACTACGCGCCGCAAAGCAGTGAAGGAAAGAAACTGGCAGAGTCAGTGCAGAAAGCGCTGATTGTACACACCCAAGCTGCGGATCGTTCAGCGAAGGATGCGGGCTTCTGGGTTCTTGTAAACAACATCCCCAGGGCAATCCTGGTTGAGATTGGCTTTGTTACAAATCCCTCTGAAGAGCAAAAACTAAACGATGAGAACTACAGGCAGAAGATCGCCGAAGGTATCTGCAGTGGAATCATCAGCTTCATGATGCAGAAGTAAGCAGCTGAAAGAACAGCGATATAAGTATAGTTAGGGTTGGCAAGACGTTTAAGAAGGTGGGCAGGAGACAATGGATCTGAATTTTAAAGGCAAAAACGTGGCAGTAATCGGGCTCGGAACTGAAAACATCCCCCTTATCAAGTACCTTAAAGACGCTGGGGCTAACGTTTGCGGTCGGGACATGAAAAACTCCGACAAACTGGGAGAACGCTATCAGACTCTCCTCAACTTGGGCATCGAACTGAGGCTTGGATTGGGTTATCTTGAGGGCCTAACCCAATACGACATAGTGTTTCTCACACCGGGAATCCCGAGATCTCTGCCTGAGCTAGTGGAAGCCAGGAGGAAAGGTGTACGCTTTTCCAGCCAGATGGAGCTGTTTTTCAACATCTGTCCTGCAACGATCATCGGCATAACCGGTAGTTCTGGGAAAACCACAACCACTACCTTAGTAGGGAACATGCTTTCAGGTTCCGGTTTTGATACCCGGATTGGCGGCAACATCGGCAGGGTTCTCCTGTCCGAAGTAATGGACATGACGCCGCGAACCAAGGTAGTGCTTGAGCTCTCCAGCTTCCAGCTTCAGGACATGAAGATATCGCCGGAGATAGCTCTGATCACTAACATCACTCCCAATCACCTGGACGTCCACAAAGATATGCATGAGTACGTAGAGGCAAAAAAACAGATCTACCTGCACCAAACGTCCGAGAACGCGGTGGTTTTTAACGCTGAAGATCCTCTGAGCACGGGGTTCGACAAAGAAGCTCCAAGCAGGGTCTACTACTTCAGCAAAAGGCCTTTGCCAGAAGGTTTGTCGGGGGCTTTCATTAGAGATGGATGGATTGTGATCCGCGATTTAAACGCAGGAACTAAAGAACTCCTCGTCTGCAGTATAAACGATATTAGGCTGCTTGGTCTCCACAATCAGGAGAACGTTTTGGCTGCAAGCCTAGTTGCTTACTTAGTAGGTGCGAAGATCGAAGCTATCGCCCAAGCCATTCGGGAGTTTAAAGGGGTAGATCATCGTTTGGAGTATGTCGCCACTATTGGAGGCGTACGCTACTACAACGACTCTATAGCCACCTCGCCTGCAAGGGCTAAAGCGGGGCTTCTTTCCTTTTCCGAACCTGTCGTTCTCATCGCAGGAGGCTATGACAAAAAAATACCCTTCGACGAGCTCAGGGAAGCGGTGCTTCAAAAGAGGCCGAAAGCTGTTGTAACAGTAGGAGACACTAGCCAGAAGATTGCAGAAGCGTTGTTTGGGCTTGCGCCTATATATCATGCGGAGACTTTTGAAAAAGCAGTTGACACGGCGAGTTCGTTGGCAGACCCAGGAGATTGCGTACTTCTTTCGCCTGCTTGTGCCAGCTTTGATATGTTTGCCAGCTACGAAGAAAGAGGTAAGGAGTTTAGGCGTCTTGTTCTGAAAAAGGCCGAAGAACTAAATCCCCAAAGCTGAGATCTGGAAAAGCAAGCTTGCCACAAGAGCAGTTTCTACCCATCGTAGAAGGAAAAGACGAAGAAAAAGGTGTGTTCAGTTTGTGTTGTCAAGTAGAGCAGGTATCTTGAGAAAGGGAGAGAAACACTATGAGAATCGATGGAAGAGCTTCTGACCAAATGCGTCCAGTGATTATAACACCAAATTTCCTGAAGAACCCTCACGGTTCTGCTTTAGTCGAGTTTGGCGATACTAAGGTTATCTGCACGGCTATGGTCGAGGATAAAGTCCCGCCGTTTCTCCGCGGGACCAATCAAGGCTGGCTCACTGCAGAGTACGAGATGCTGCCCGGCGCCACGTTGCAGAGGACTGTTAGAGACGCGTCTAAAGGCAGGATCAGCGGCAGAAATCACGAAATTCAACGCTTGATCGGCAGGTCCATGCGTTCTATTACCGATCTGGCGGCACTAGGCGAGAGAACAGTGTGGTTGGACTGCGATGTGATCCAAGCCGATGGAGGAACGCGCACAGCTTCTATCAGCGGCGCTTTTGTAGCCTTGGTTTTAGCCCTCAATCGCTTTAGAGAGTCTCTTCAGCTGGAAAAGCTTCCCATCAGGAGCTACATCGGGGCAGTGTCGGCAGGCATCGTTAACGACGTTCCGCTCCTGGATCTATGCTACGAAGAAGACTCTACAGCGATGGTGGATATGAACTTCGTGCTGACTTCCGACAATCAGATCGTTGAGATCCAAGGGACAGGCGAAGCCAGGCCGTTCAACAGAGATGAGATGCAGACACTGTTGGAACTTGCTGAAAAAGGCGTAAAGGTTATCTTTGACGCGCAGAAAGCAGTAATAGGAGATCTATTGGACATATAAGGGTGGATGACATGGAACTTTTAATCTGCACACACAACGAACACAAGGTTGATGAAATCGCAGGCTTTTTGCAAGGGTACAAGCTCAGAAGTTTTAAGGATTTAGCAGGTTTTACGCCTCCGGAAGAAACATCGCTGCTTTTCCAAGGCAATGCCTTAATCAAAGCCGCTGCTGGATTTAGAGCGAGCGGCCTACCGTCTCTTGCAGACGACTCGGGGCTTGAAGTCCTCGCCTTAGGAGGCAAGCCCGGCGTGTTCTCTGCCCGGTATGCTGGAGAAGGCGCAGGAGATAGGGCCAACAATGAAAAGCTGCTGAAAGAACTCAGGGGCATAAAGGACCGCAGGGCGAGATTTGTCTCAGCTCTGGCCTTAGTGGACGGGAAGAAGACCATAGTTGTTACAGGAACAGTTGAGGGTGTAATATTAGAAGAGCCTCGAGGAGAGGGAGGTTTCGGTTACGATCCCCTGTTCTACGTACCGGAGCTGGGAAAAACCATGGCAGAGCTCACACTGACCGAAAAGAACCGGATCAGCCATAGGGGCAGAGCCCTGGTGAAGCTTGCAACCAAGCTAAAGGGAATCTGAAGTCGGAGGAGTGCTCATGCTGAGAATCGGCGTCATTAGCGACACACATGGAAATCTCACGTTTGCATCTAAAGCACTGAACCTATGGGGCAAAGTAGACTGCATACTGCACGCTGGCGACGGCTACCGCGATGCTCTGGCACTGGCCAAAATGGCCGGTTGCCCGGTTTATGCGGTGTGTGGCAACACAGACGGCGTGTTTTCGCCCACAGAGGAACTGGTTGATCTTCAGGATCTTACAGAGGAAGACCTGAAGGTTCATAAGATTCTTCTAACCCACGGTCACGAGTTTTCACCGGCTACAAGGGAGGTTAGACTTGCCGACCTTGCCAAGAGAAGGGGAGCACAGATAGCAGTTTACGGCCACACCCATCAACCCTACAGCAGCTACCACTCGAGAATTCTGGTTTTCAATCCAGGAAGCCCGTTTAGGCCGAGGATGTCTGAACGTTCTTGTGGTCTCATTGAGATTGACGACCGAAAAATCTCCGCAAAACATCTAAATATCCCTTGACTTCACTTCAGAGTCTGTACTATACTAACATCTGTACGGGGTGTAGCGCAGCTTGGTAGCGCACCTGCCTTGGGAGCAGGGGGTCGCAGGTTCAAATCCTGTCGCCCCGACCATGCGCCTGTAGCTCAGCTGGATAGAGCAACGGACTTCTAATCCGTAGGTCACAGGTTCGAGTCCTGTCAGGCGCGCCATATAAACACTTGTTGGAGACCTTGTGAAGGTCTTTTTTTTTCGGTTTTTTAGAGTTCGTTGGTTAGTTGGCCAAGAAAGATAAGACTAGTTACTCGAAAAGCAACCAATAGTGGAGTTCTACAGCGGCGACTTGGAGAGTTTTCTTGATACTTTCGGACGTGATACTGTGGAACCACTCTCTATGTTCACTCAAGCAAAAACACTGTGTGCACACTCGCTCATTTTTAAGAGTAGGTGTCCGAATGTCCAGAATGAGAACCTTTGAGTTGATATAACAGAAAACGAGCCCCGAAGGGCTCGTTTTCTGTTATATGTGGGGAGCTTGGAGTGTAAGTTATCACATCCTGCCTGTGAGCAACGATAAACTCCGTAATCAGTTCATCGTCAGGAGAAAGACGAAGTATCTATCGTGGCCGTCGGTATAAAACTCATAGTCAAGCCCTTCAAACTTCCAGTTGTGTTTTTTCAACGCATCGCGATTCATGTTTGGTTCCCTTTCTTTACGGCATCTCGAAAAGTGAAAGTACGTTGCTGCGTAACTCTAGATTTTTCGACTCGAGAACACTAGGGAACTAGTCTTGTTCCAGAACTTGCTCTTTCACCATTCTCAAATACTCTCTTATTCCGTCTTCTTCCTCCTGCTGGTACGTGAAGCCAAAATGGGAAGCTACCGCTAAAGCCTGCGTATGGAATAAGTCGCACATTGCATCAACCGCTGCCCAAACGTCGGTGTAATCGCTGTTGGAGTAGGTAGCGGTGTATTGCGTGTATAATTCTGGGGGAAGGTACTTTTTGATGTACTTGCATGCTTTACCTGTGGAAAGACTGAATCCATGCAGTGTTCCGATGTACCAGCTAATCATGTCATGCAGTTCAGAGCGAACCCAAACGTTCAGCATGTCCATGACATAGGGAAGCTCATCTCGGGCTATACCTTTGGCCACATTGTTTAAACACCACCAGAAGTTGTTGCAACAGGAGTAAAAGTACAAAGGTGACGGTGGCTTAATGTGCCAATGCTCGGGGTTTGGAACCAGTTGGTGCGGTAGAAAGCCTCTGCCATGATCCTTGTCGAGCAAGATAACAGCTGGTTCTCCGTCATCGATATACTTACCAGAGGTAAACGAGAGGTCAATGCGAACACCATCGGGAAAGATCACAAGATAGCAAAAATCACCGTCTCCAGTTGGGTTGCGCATAGTCTCGGGCATCTGCATAATCAGATGTTTACCAAAGCGTTCTTCAACCCATCCGGGATTGTTGTAGAAGGGCGCAACGTCCTCTACAAAATAGGTGATGTCATAGTCCTGATAGATATCCTTCGGCGCTTTAGGGTCTGCCCGAGAGCCAACCAGAAGCACCGCCCGAATGCGTTCATCAGCTTCAGCTATGTCTAAAATTAAGTCCATTATCTCTTGTTCTGTACGCATTTCCATACCCCTACCTGAACTAATTTTTGTATGCGATAATCAAAATACGGAACTGACGCAGACTTAAGTCAGTCGATTACGGTTTTCTGAAATAAGAACGATGGAAACACTACACCGATGAGAAGGCCCCACGCACCGGCGCTTTAGTTGACGATTGTGACGTCCAGTTGCTTTAAATAACCGTGGCGACAAAACCTATTAGTGGATGCTAGAGTATCTGAATAGTGTTTCCAGGGGGCTTTTGAGGAGCAGTTCATGCCGGGAAACCTTGTTGCCACTATTGCTCCTTCTTCCATACTCCCGCAGTTTGTGTCTTTGTAGTGAGTTCTTTTTTCGCTTTCATCCTCCTTTCGTTTAGTGTTGAAGAAACGGATACTAGTTCAAGCCCGAACGATCGATAGGTGAGTCCTGCATTAAGGAACCCGAGACTAGCTTTCCTTGCATCATAGACACCGGTTAGAAGTGAAGGTTTTTGAAACGGTGTTTTGTAAATAACAAAGTAGCGACAACTTCGGCAGTTTGTTTTAACCTAGGGGTTTGAGTCTGTATCAACTAAGTGGTCTGCTAGACTCGACATTAAAACATAACTGTCTTATACCAGAGTGGAGGTTTGGTGATTGACTGTATCAAAAGCTTGGGATTGGGACAAAGAATCAGACTCCATCTGGTTACAGACTAGTGAGGAAAGCTATTATGTGGCACAAAAATGGAAAGACAAGAACGTTAAAAGGGTGCTAGATTTTGGATGCGGATTGGGTAGTTTGATTCTATCTGAAGAAGCAACCGAACACTTAAAGTCATGGGCGGAAAAGGAGAACCTATCTATGGATGTCCATTTAAGTTGAGAAGGAAAAAGGTTCGATGCGGCGTTGCAGTGCCATGGCAACACCAGTGACAAGCCGGAAAGGATGATAATCTCATGGAAAACCGTATCATTTTGGATATATCGGACTTTATCTTCGTTTCTGACGTGCCGCGCAAGGTTGACGCTATGTTTTTGCCAGGTGGTTCTCATCCGGAACAACCGGAGTACGCTGCCAAGCTCTATCATGAAGGATATGCTCCGTTGATTATTCCTTCCGGTGGAGTTAGCGTAAAGCAGGACAAGTGGCCCGGCGTTCGTTCTAAAGCAGATGTATATAACGGTGATTACCAATCAGACTGCGAGTTTTTCACCGATGTGCTCGTGAAAAACGGCGTTCCGCAGGCTGCGATTATTGGAGAAGACAAGTCCGGACATACACGGGACAATGCCTTCTTGTCACGAAAAGTTGCCGATGAACATGGACTCGATATAAAAAGTGCGATCATTGTGTGCAAGTCTTTTCATGCCCGTCGCTGTCTGATGCTTTATCAGCTTGCTTTCCCTGAAACAGAGCTTTTGGTCTGTCCTGTTGATTGTGACGGTATTACAAAGGATAATTGGTATCAGTCCGAACACGGAGTTGACCGTGTGTTAGGCGAACTTGCCCGTTGCGGAAATCAGTTTGTAGGAGATATAAAGGAGTATTTGAGACAGAAAGAGAAGATGAAGGTGTTTGAAAAACACTAACGTAGTCGCTAAATGTTACTCGCTAGAGACATCAAAAGTACACCCAGTTAGAAGCGGTATTTCTCCGGACTGATTTGCACTGAAACATCGATTAAGCGACATATCTATCTCATACGTACTGGCAGAGCCCCAGACTTCTGATCGGGAGGTCGAAGGTTTGAGTCCTGTCAAACTAGTCATGCAAAAGTGAAACAGCAACTCGGTGAGGATCACCGAGTTTTTTTGATTTCAGAAGGGGAATGATTCTTCTAGGAGGAAAGTTACTTCTGTAGGGGGGAGTTATCATGAAACGAGATTTGGAACTCAGTGTATTCGATATTATCGGTCCTGTCATGATTGGCCCGTCAAGCTCCCACACTGCAGGAGCCGTGCGTTTGGGGAACCTTGCCCGAAGCATTTTGGGACACAAACCTCATAAAGCGGCGATTGGACTTCACGGTTCCTTCAGAGATACGGGAAAAGGACACGGTACCGACAGAGCTCTGGTGGCAGGGCTCTTGGGCTTTCCTCCTGATGATACACGCATACCTAAAGCGTTCGAACTTACAGAAGGGATGGAAGTGGAGTTTTTCGATCCTCAACTGGATAAGACTGCCCATCCCAACACCGTTGTTTTTCGGTTGGAAAGCGATACGGAAAAGATTTCTGTGAAAGGTGCATCTCTCGGCGGTGGCGCCGTGGTCATCGATAGAATCAACGACTTCCCTGTGGAGATTACAGGAGAGTATCCCTGCCTGCTTACGGTACATAAAGACAGACCGGGGATCATTCTAGCGGTTTCTACGGTTTTGGCTAACTACGGTATCAATATTGCTTATATGAAGGTGTTTCGGATGTCTAAAGGTCGGCGCGCCCTCATGGTTATTGAAACCGATCAACCAGTACCTCTTGATGCTCAAGCGAGTATACTTGCAGAAAAAGACATTGAATGGGTGCGCTTCGTAGATAAGATAGATTGGTAGCAAGTAGAAAAGAAGGTGAAACAGTGAGTTTTGCATCTGTTAGAGAACTGATAGATCGTGCGTTGGAGAAAAAGGTTTCGGTGGCAGAGATTGTTCTAGAAGATGAAAGTGCAAACCTTGGTTTAGGCATAGATACGCTGAGAAAGAATATGCATGAGAGGATTGCCATCATGAAAGCGTCGATGGAGAAGGGTTTGGCTGAAAAGCAGGTCTCCCCATCGGGGCTCACAGACGGGAAAGCTTACACCTACGAGAGGTGGAGAGAGCAAAACGACACCTCACTTTACGGCAAAATGATTGCCCGTGCGCTAGCTGTGGCTGAGGTAAATGCCTGTATGGGTCTTATCGTAGCTTCGCCAACGGCCGGCTCCTGTGGCATTCTGCCAGCTGTTCTCATAACCTATGCAGAGGAAAACCATCTGGAGGATCGTTTGGTCGATGCCTTCTTTACAGCTGGAGCTGTGGGAGTTATCATTGCTAAGAACGCATCAATTTCAGGTGCTGAAGGCGGATGTCAAGCTGAGTGCGGGTCGGCATCGGCGATGGCTGCCGCAGGTCTTGTTGAACTGGAAAGAGACAAGGTGTCTCCTGAAGCTATTGATCAGGCAGTGTCCCTTGCCTTACAGAACGTGTTGGGACTAGTCTGCGATCCGGTGGCCGGTCTTGTGGAAGTTCCCTGCGTTACTCGGAACGTCATGGCTTCGGTAAATGCTCTGTCGTGCTTTACCATGGTACAGGCGGGGCTAGCTACTCCTATTCCAGCAGACGAAGCGATTCGTGCCATGAAGGAAGTAGGAGATCTTTTACCTGAGAGTTTAAGGGAAACAGCTAAAGGTGGTATTGCCAATACGCCCACCGCAAGAAAAATCGCCTCTGCTTTTTTGAAATAGATGCTTGACTTGTAACTTGGGACGGTGTTAATATAAGAATTGTCCGCGAGATGCGGAACACACAACAACGCGAGAATATCTCGAAAAACTGCTTGACAAGCAAAGTGTTGTGTGGCTATAATAAGACTTGCCCCTTGGATGACAAGTGGCAGCGCAAGAACCTTGAAAACTGAACAAAGCAAGATTGCAATACAAAGCCCTTTTGTATTGCAGTAGACAGATGCGTTAGAATTTGAAGTTCAAAATGCTCAGCATTTTGAGCCTCGTCAAGTCTAACTGGGCAATTTACCAATTAGGTAGATTGCGGACAGCTAGCGATACAAACTTTTTTCGGAGAGTTTGATCCTGGCTCAGGACTAACGCTGGCGGCGTGCCTAATACATGCAAGTCGAACGGGATTCTTTGATCAGCTTGCTGAGAGA
>Ga0208693_1000692_pt1 | contig 26172 bp, 25 predicted proteins | sample AD_UKC071_MetaG_FD_184438 | JGI IMG/M metagenome (GOLD analysis project Ga0208693, IMG submission 184438) | Active sludge microbial communities of municipal wastewater-treating anaerobic digesters from USA - AD_UKC071_MetaG (SPAdes) (version 2) | ecosystem: Engineered > Bioreactor > Anaerobic >... | reverse complement strand
AGGGCCTCGCGAAGTCGCCGGTGATGGCCATGTCCGCGCTGACGGGGATGGGGGTCAAAGACGTACGCGCCCTCCTCGAAACGGTCGTCCGCGACAAGACGATGACGGCGAAGCGGTTCGCCACCGACGTCACCGAGCGGGCCAACGCCCTGGGCGCCACGCTGGGTGATCAGCGCCTGCCCAAGCTCGACGATGCCGTCGCTGACGAGCTCAACGAGGCGCTGGGGACGGCGTCCGGCGTGCCGATCGTCGAGCGGGGCGTCCTGGAGGCGTGGCGCTACCGGGGCACGCTGGCGACCGGCTGGCCCGTCCTGAAGTGGCTCAAGAGGTTCAAGCCTGATCCGTTGAAGATGCTCAAAGTCGGTTTCCCCACGCTCCAGCTGCCCGGTGCATCCGCGGCGGATCCGGGGGACACGACGGCGCGCACCTCGTTGCCCAAGGCAACGCCCGTCCAGAAGGCGGCGATGGACGCCGCGCTGCGCAAGCTCATCGACCAGGCCACGGCCGGCCTGCCCCGAGGCTGGATCGACTCGATCAGGACGGCCGCGCGCGGCGGGGAGCGCGTGCTGGCGGATCGGCTCGACGGCGCGATCGCGTCCGCGGACCTCAGCCTCAAGTCCGGCACGGGCTGGTGGTGGTTCGTGGACGTGCTGCAGTGGCTGCTCTTCGCCGCGGCGCTGACCGGGCTGGTGTGGCTGGCGCTGCCGCTGGCCTTCGTCTTCTTCCAGCTGCCGATCGCCTTGCCCCACGTGACCTTCTGGGGCTGGCCAGCGCCCACGGTGTTGGTGGCGCTCGGCGTGGCCGGGGGACTGGTCCTGGCGGGCATCAGCCGCATCGGCGTCGAGATCGGCGCCAGATTCAACGCGCGGGCGGCCAGGGGCATCCTGATGGAGCGCATCGCCCGCGTGACCAGCACCGACGTGCTGGCCCCCGTCCAGGCCGAGCTGGATCGGCTCGCCGGTGCGCGCGAGGCGGTCAAACGCGCTCGATAGGACACGCGGCGGCAGGGAGTTATCCACAGATTTGCCGATCGTGAAAGAAATCGGCACTTCGCGCCCAATGTGTGGTCGACAGACCTCACGAAAAGGGAGTGGAGATGGACTGCAATGTGACGATCACCGGCAACGTCGGCTCGCCGGTCAACTTCAAGTCGGGCGAGACCAACGGCCGCAAGTGGCAGCGGGCCGAGTTCCGGGTGGCGAGCACCCGGCGCATGCGGCGCGCGGACGGTTCCTGGGGTGACGCCGGCACGACCTGGATCACCGTTCAGGCCTGGGGCACCCTGGCGGACGGCATCCGGGGCAGCGTCGACAAGGGCGATCCCGTCCTGGTCGCTGGCCGCCTCCGCACCGACGAGTGGGTCGACACCAACGGCGAGGTGCAGTCGCGCTTGATGATGGTGGCGGACGCCGTCGGTCACGACCTCAGCCGTGGGCGCACCGCGTTCCGTCGTAACGCGCCCATTGCGGTTCCGGAGCCGACCACGGAGGCAGGGGCGGAGGCTGTGGGGATGGCGTCCTCTGTGTCGACGCCGGACAACGTGGTTCGGGTGCTGGAGACCGGCGAGCCCACGGACGAGCTCGAGGAGCTGGACGACGAGTACGACTACGTCGCGGTGGGCTGAGGACGGTGCCTGCCGCAACCTCGGTGGGTCAGCGGGCGTTGAGGCTGGCGACTGACTCTTCGGCCAGTGTTGCCAGGAAGGCATCCTGCGCTGCCGCCAACGCGGCCCGCAGTGGACAGCCATGGTCCAGCAGCGGGCACGGCGGCTCGGTGTGCGCTCTCGGGGCGGCGCGTGGAGCTTCTCCACGCTGTTCGAGTGTTCTTTGGAGTACATGCGAGACCCCGAGCTGGCGCCCGTCCAGGGCCAGCAGACGCAGAACGCCGCCGCGAGAAAGGGTCTCGCGGCGGCGTCCGGCTTGCTGAAACTCAGTCGCGCGTGAGGCGACGGTGCTTGGAGGCGTGGGGGCGGGCGGCCTCCGCGCCGAGACGGGCCAGCTTGTTCTCTTCGTAGTCGGCGAAGTTGCCCTCGAACCAGAACCAGTTGGCTTCGTCGGCGTCCGAGCCCTCCCAGGCGAGGATGTGCGTGGCGACGCGGTCCAGGAACCAGCGATCGTGGGAGATCACGACGGCGCAGCCCGGGAACTCGAGCAGCGCGTCTTCCAGCGACTGCAGCGTCTCGACGTCGAGGTCGTTGGTGGGCTCATCGAGCAGCAACACGTTGCCGCCCTGCTTGAGCGTCATCGCCAGGTTGAGCCGGTTCCGCTCGCCGCCGGAGAGGACGCCGGCCAGCTTCTGCTGGTCCGGGCCCTTGAAGCCGAAGGACGCCACGTAGGCCCGCGACGCCATCTCGAAGTTGCCGACCTTGATGAAGTCGAGGCCGTCCGAGACGACCTCCCAGACGTTCTTCGCCGCGTCGATGCCGGCTCGGCCCTGGTCCACGTAGCTGAACTGGACGGTCTTGCCGACCTTCAGCTCGCCCGAGTCCGGCGTCTCCTCGCCGACGATCATCTTGAACAGCGTCGTCTTGCCGACACCGTTCGGTCCGATGATGCCCACGATGCCGGCGCGGGGGAGCGTGAACGACAGGCCGTCGATCAGCACGCGGTCGCCGAAGCCCTTGGTCAGCTTGACCGCCTCCAGCACGTCCGAGCCCAGGCGGGGACCCGGCGGGATGTTGATCTCGGCCGGATCGATCGCGCGGTTGCGCTCGGCCTCGGCCGCCAGTTCCTCGTAGCGGGAGAGGCGGGCGCGGTTCTTGGCCTGACGTGCCTTCGGGTTGGCGCGGACCCACTCCAGCTCGCGCTCCAGGATCTTGGCGCGCTTGGCGTCCTTCTTGCCCTCGATCTGCAGGCGCGAGCGCTTGGTCTCGAGGTAGGTGGAGTAGTTGCCCTCGTAGGGGTGCAGCTTGGTGCGGTCGATCTCGCAGATCCACTCGGCCACGTTGTCCAGGAAGTAGCGATCGTGGGTCACGGCCAGCACGGCGCCGGGGTAGGTCCTGAGGTGGCCTTCCAGCCAGTTCACGCTCTCGGCGTCCAGGTGGTTGGTGGGCTCGTCCAGCAGCAGCAGGTCGGGCTGCTCCAACAGCAGCTTGCACAGGGCGACGCGGCGGCGCTCACCGCCCGACAGCACCTTGACGGGGGTCTCCGGCGGGGGGCACTGGAGGGCGTCCATGGCCTGCTGCAGCTGAGACTCCAGCTCCCACGCGTTGTGGTGGTCCAGGTAGTCCTGCAGCTCGCCCATCTCGGCGAGGAGCTTGTCGTAGTCGGCGTCCGGCTCGGCCATCTCCATTCCGATGGCGTTGAAGCGGTCGAGCTTGCCCTTCGTCTGGGCGACGGCCTCCTCGATGTTCTCCATCACCGTCTTGTCCTCGCTCAGCGGGGGCTCCTGCTGCAGCATGCCGACGCTGGCACCCTTCTTGAGCATCGCCTCGCCGTTGTTCGGCTTCTCAAGCCCCGCCATGACCTTCAGCAGCGTCGACTTACCGGCCCCGTTCGGGCCGACCACGCCGATCTTGGCGCCCTCGTAGAAGGACAGCGTCACGTTGTCCAAGATGAGCTTTTCGCCCAGCTTCTTGCGGACGTTGTGCATCGTGAACACGAACTCGGGCATGCGGCACACCTTACGAACGGAGGAGTTGAGAGACGGCGTCGGACGCCTCAGGCGTCGGCTCGCCATCTTAGCCGTGAGCCGTCCGGACGCCGAATGTGGACCGATCTGCCGAGGACGCCTACCGTCGGCGCAGGACCACCTCACCGGACGTCGCGATCGCTCAGCTCGAGCGCGAGGCCGAGGCGACGGCGTCCGCCTTCGACGCGGTTGCCGGGGCGCGGTGGCGCCGTCCGGGACGACGCAGCGACGGAGCGTCCTTCACCGTCGAGACCTTCGCCGTCTACTTTCTGCACGACGTGGTCCATCACGTCCACGACGTCGCGCGGCGGTGAGCCGCGCGTCGGCGTCCGTGTGTCGAAGGCCCTGGACGCCTCGGCGGCCGTAGCGTGAGCGCGTGACCACGCGCCGTCAGTCCTCGCTGTCGCCCAGCGCGACCGACGTCCTGCTGGGGCTGTTGCTCGTCGCCGCGGGACTCGTCCTGCTAGGCGGGATCTACCTCAAGGCCATCCCGTCGATGGCGGCGCTGAGCGCCTTCGTCGGAGTTGCCGGGCTCGTCGGGATCGCCGGCGCCGTCGTGGGGCGGACCTCGCCGGGCTTCTTCTCCGAAATCGTGTCAGGCGCGCTGCTCACGGTGCTCGGGCTGGTGTTCATCCGGTTCCCCGACAGCCCGGTCGCGACGCTGCAGTTGGTAGCCGGCGCCTTCTTCGCGGTGAACGGCATCATCCGGCTGGCGTCCGCGACGGAGTACCCGTCGTTGCGCGGCCTCATGCTCGTCAGCGGAGCCGGATCGCTCGCGCTCGCAGCGGCGGTCTTCTCGGACGCCGTCAAGCCGGGCTTCCTCGCGCTCGGCACGCTGATCGCGGTGGAGTTGCTGATCGACGGAATCAGCGCCCTCGTCATCGGACGCCAGCAGCACCCGTCTCGGCGTTAGGGCGCGAGCACGGTCAGCGGCGTGGGGCGTCCGGCTTGACCATCATGGGCGACAGACTGTCCCAGAACTCCTGGAAGCCCGCGTTGACGGCCCCCAGCACCCGCTCGTTGTAGGCGTCGAAGGCGGCGATCAGCCGGCGTCCCTCGTCGCTGACGTGGGTCTTGCCGCCGCGATGGCCGCCCTGGGACCGGTTCACCACCAGGAAGCCCAGGTCGGCCTCCAGGTCGTTGATCATCCGCCAGGCGCGGGTCAGCGACAGCGACATCGAGCGGCAGGCCCCCGAGACGGAGTGGGTCTCGTCGATCAGCTTCAGCAGCAGATGGGTCCGGGCGTCGAAGACCGTGCGCGCCTTCCGGATCGACAGGCTGCAGGATGCCTGGATCAGGCTGTCGTCCGCGGCGGGCAGGAGGCGCTGGGCGTCCGACATGTCGTGAACGGTGAACCGGACGCCCGCGTCGTTGACGTCGATCCACCGCCGGTCCGCCGTCGTGGTGCGGATGAACCCTGCAAGCCCGTCGGGGCCCTGATGGGCGACGACCTCGGGGGCGAGGGCGTCCGACACCAGAATGGGGTGGCCGGAGCGCCCGCCGAACGACGGGATGACGATGTCGCCCGCGGTCGCCATCATCGCCTCGAGGGTCGAGTGCTTGTAGAGCGGGGCGTTCACCGGGGTCAGGAAGACGCGATCACAGCGCCCGCGCAGGTAGTTGAGCCCGATCCGGAAGGACTCCATCAGCTCGGGGTCCTCGTAATCGGCCAGCTGCAGGAAGATGACGCCCTTGCCCGTCAGCTCGGCCTTGATCTCCGGGTCCTCGAAGCCGGTGATGACGACGATGTTGCGGACGCCCGCCTTGTGATAGGTCAGCGTCAGCCGCTGGATGTTGGTGATCCCGCCCAGCTTGATGATGGGACGAGCCACGCGGTGGCTCGCCGCAGCAATGATCGCGCCAACTGTCATGGTTCACCCCCGTTCGTGCCTCGTTGCAGTCTCGTGGCGCGCCAGCGTAATGAAGAGCGCGTCCCGAGGGAATGGGCGGGCGTCAGCGGGTGACGGCGTCCCAGAACTCGGAGCTGCCGATGTGCGCCTGGGTCTGGTGCCGCTCTTGGGCCAACTCAACGGCGTTGAGGATGTTCTGGTAGCCCGTGCAGCGGCACAGGTGCCCCGCCAGCTCGGTGCGCAACTCGTCACGCGTGTAGGTCTGCCCGGAGTCGAGGAGCTCCGTCGTCGTCAGCAGCAGCCCAGGCGTGCAGAAGCCGCACTGGACCGCGGTCGCGTCCACGAAGGCCTGCTGCGCGATGCTCAGCGTCCCGTCGGCGTCCGCGAGGCCCTCGGTGGTCACCAGGTCCTTGCCGTCCACCCAGACGGCCAGGTAGATGCAGGAGTCGATCGCGATGCCGTCGATCAGGACGGAGCACGCGCCGCACTCGCCGACCTCGCAGCCCTTCTTGACCGACGTCAGCCCGAGCTCGTCGCGTAGGAGGTCGGACAGGCTGGAGCGCACGTCGACCGACCGGGTCGTCGGGCGTCCGTTGATGGTGAAGGAGATGTTCCGGAAGGCTTCGGCGGTCTTGGTCATTTCGAGCTCGATTCGATGAGGCGTCCGCCTGCGCGGGTGATGGACTTGACGAGGCAGCGACGGGCGATCTCGGCGAGCATGTGCTCGCGGAAGGCCTTGCCGGCGCGCCAGCTGTCCCGCGCCCGGGTGTCGCCGAGGGCGGCCTGCGCGGCGGCATTCACCGTGGCCATCGAGACCGGCTTGCCGCGCAGCTCCGCTTCGCCGTGCGGGGCCCGGATCGGGGTCGGGGCGGCGACGCCGAACGCGATGCGGCCTTCCTCGATCGTGCTGTGGTCGGCCGACAGCTTGACCACCGTCGAGCAGTTGACGGTCGCGATGTCCATCGCGTTGCGCATCGCGTACTTGTGATAGGCGCCGAAGCAGCCCTCGTACGACTCGCGCCGGATCAGGATGCCCGTCACGAGCTCGCCCGGACGCAGGTCCACCTTGCCGGCGGTGATGTAGAACTCCGGGATGGGGACGACCCGGACGCCGTCGGCGGAGCGCAGCTCCATCTGCGCGTCCCAGGCGTAGCAGGTCGAGGCGGAGTCGGCCGACGGGACGCCGTTGCACAGGTTGCCGCCGATGGTGCCGATGTTGCGCACCTGGGGGCCGCCGATCGTCAAGACGGCGTGGGCTAGCGAGGGGATGTGGGTGCGGACGATCTCGTGGCGCGCGACCGTGGCGAAGTTCGCCAACGGGCCGATCCGAATGGTGCCGTCGTCGTCCAGCGTGATCTGCCGCAGCTCGTCCAGGCCGAAGATCGAGACCCACTCCAGGCCAAGCAGGTGGCCGTCGCGGAGCTTCACCAGGTTGTCGGAGCCGCCCGCCATGACGCGGGCCTCGGGGCGCTCCTTGAGCAGTTCGAGCGCCTCCTCGACCGTGTCGGGGATGTACAACGCCTTGAGATCAAACATGGAGCGACTCTCCGATCAGGCCCGTTTCGGTGAAGCGGGCGAACAGTTGGTGGGGGGTCATGGGCGCGTGGTACAGCGGGACGCCCGTGGCCTGCAGGATGGCGTTGCGAATGGCCGGGGCAGGCGAACACGTCGGCGGCTCGCCCAGAGCCTTGGTGCCGAAGGCGCTCGTCGGCTCGGGGTTCTCGATGAACATGGCCTCGAGATCCGGATGGTCGACCGTCGTGCAGAGCTTGTAGTCGAGCAGGTTGTTGTTGAGCGGCTTGCCGTTGCGCGGATCGAACAGCAGCTCCTCTTGCAGTGCGAGGCCGATCGACATCGACTGGCCGCCGTGGACCTGCCCCTCGGCGAGCGCCGGGTTGATCAGCGTGCCGCAGTCGTGGACGTTGAGCAGCCGGACGACGCGCGCCTGGCAGAGATCGACGTCGACCTCGACCTCGGCGAAGCTGCAGCCGAAGCTGTAGGCGTTCGTCTTGATCTGGTAGGTCGACTCGGCCGCGATGTGCTCGGAGTGCTTCATCGAGTAGAGCACCTCGGTGGCCAGCTCCTTCAGCGTCATCAGTTCGCGTCCGTCGGTCGTGCGGACGATGCGTCCACCGACGAGGTCGAGCTGGGCGACCGGCATGTTGGTCAGCTCGTGGGCGTGGGCCAGGATCTTCTCGCGCAGCAGGTTGGCCGTCTGGCGGATCGTGAAGCCCGCGACGTAGGTCTGCCGGGACGCGTACGCGCCGGTGCCGAACGGGGCCACGTCGGTGTCCTGGGTGGAGACCACGTGCACGTCGGAGAACGGGACGCCGACGGCGTCCGCTGTCATCTGCGAGAACACGGTGTCGCCGCCCTGCCCGATCTCGGTCTCGCCGAGCGACAGGCTGACGCTGCCGTCCTCGTTCAGGACCATGCGGCTCGCGGAGGACTCCAGCGCGATCGGCCAGACGCCGGTGTTGTACCAGAAGGACGCCACGCCGGCTCCGCGCCGGATGCGGGCCGCCGGGTCCTGCGCTTCGCACTCGGCGTGCAGCTGCCGGAAGCCGAACGCCTCGGCGCCGGCGAGCAGCGTCTGCCGCGGGCTGTCGAAGTAGTTCTCGTTGCCGCTGAACTTGTTGACGTGGCCGTCCGCCATGATCATCTTCAGCCGGTAATCGAGCGGGTCGAAGCCGAACTGGCGGCAGATGTCGTCGATGTGGCCCTCGCCGGCCCACATGGCCTGCGGGATGCCGTAGCCGCGCATCGCGCCGGACGTCGGCTTGTTCGTGTACACCGTCCAGGTGTCGCCTTCGACGTTGGGGCACTGGTACAGCTCGTGGAAGCAGTTCATCGCCTTGGCGGCGATCGTGTGGCCGTGCGAGGCGTAGCCGCCCTGGTCGGAGTAGCTCTCGTACTTGCGGGCCGCGAACGTGCCGTCGGGGCGCAGCCAGGACGTCACCTTGATCTGCATGGCGTGCCGGACGCGCTGGCTCACGAACGTCTCTTCGCGGGTGGTGTCGAGCTTGACCGCGCGGCCGCCGACCTGCAGGCACACCCAGGCGCACAGGGGCTCGGAGAGCACGTCCTGCTTGTTGCCGAAGCCGCCGCCGATGTAAGGCTTCACGACCCGAACCTTGCCCCAGCCGATGCCCAACGCCTGCCCGACCACGCGGCGGACGATGTGCGGGATCTGCGTCGAGGTGGTGACGGTGATGCGATCACCCTGCGCCTCGGCGAAGCAGATGGCGTTCTCGATGTGGCAGTGCTGAACGGTGCCGGTGTCGTAGGTGCCCTCGACCTTGATCAGGCCCGGCTCCTTGATGGCCTCGGCGTAGTTGCCCACAGACAGGCGCGAGTGGGCCAGGACGTTGCCCGGGTAGTCCTCCTGGATCGTGGCCATGCCCTCGGCCATTGAGTCCAACGGGTTGAGGGCGAACGGCAGCTCCTCGTAGGTTGCGGTGAGCGCGGCGACGCCGGCCTTCGCCGCCAGCTCGGTCTCGGCGACGACGACGGCGATCTCGTCGCCCCAGTAGCGGACGTGCCGGTTCAGCAGCAGGCGGTCGGAGACGTCCTGGTGGCTGGGATCGGTCGACCACGGGTGCCCCGCGGTCGGGAAGGGGCGGTCGGGGACGTCGAAGCAGGTGAGGACCTTGACCACACCCGGGATCGCCTCGGCGTACGAGGTGTCGATCGCGGTGACGTAGCCGTGAGCGATGGTCGAGTGCATGACCTTGATCCACAGCGCGTTGCGGGGGCACAGATCGTCGGTGTACTTGGCGCGACCGAGCACCTTGTCGCGGGCGTCGACGCGGGTAACGCTCTGGCCCACGGCGGGCGCGTCGCCGGACTCGAGGTCCTCGGCGTACAGGGCGTCGAGTGGGTGGGCGATCGTGGCGCTATCCGGCTCAACGATCGTCGCGGCTGGGTGCGATACGGGTGTCATGTCAGCCCCTTTGGTCAAACTTGCTCACCGGACCAGTCGTCCAGGTCGCCGCAGACGGGTCATCGCTGACTCCGATGCTGCTTCGCGCTCACTCTACACAGAGCCGGATGGTTCATAACCGGGTCGCGCAAGTACCACCTTGTTGGCATTTGGACGCCGCCGGCGCGGCGTCCGTCATTCGCGTCTTGACTACGCCGGGAGGTCCGGCCCGGCGGCGAACGGGCGCCGAGGGCGGGCGTTGGAGCGCCATTGTCGAGGAGCTTTTCGGTGCACCGCGGGCATTTGCAAATAGAAGTCGAAAAGTACTTGCGACTTTTGTTTCCAGTGCAATAGCGACGCATTGGCGACGTTATCGTCTGACCGTCGCGCAGTGTCGTCGCTGGTGGCGGCGCGCTCGCCGGAGGGAGCCATGGATGCCTGATCGGACGGTGTTCCGCGGCACGGCGTTCAGCTGCGATGCCGACGATCGCGTCCAGGCGTTGGTCGATCATCTCTTCGTCGTCGAGGACGGCTTCATCACCGCCGTTCTGCCCGCGGATGACCTCGCCGCGGCGGAGGCCGTCGGCGATGCCGAGGTGGTGACGACGCAGTCCGGTCAGTATTGGCTCCCCGGCTTCGTTGACCTGCACGTCCACGCGCCGCAGTGGGCGCAGGCCGGGACGGCGCTGGACCTGCCCCTGGCCGACTGGCTGCGCCAGCACACGTTCCCGCTAGAGGCTCGGTTCGCCGACGTGGACTTCGCCCGGCGCGTCTACGCGAGCCTCGTGGCCGAGCTGCTGGCACGTGGCACGACGACCGCCCTCTATTTCGCGACAGTGCACCCCACCTCCAGCCTCGAACTCGTCTTGGCCTGCGCGGCGGCGGGCCAACGGGGGCTGGTGGGCAAGGTCGTCATGGACGGGCCCGACAACCCCGACTTCTACAAAGACGCGGACGCCTCCGCCGCGGTCGCCGACACCGGATGGTTCATCCGGCGGGTCCAGGAGTTGCGCGCGGCGACCGGGGCCGAGGTGTACCCGGTGATCACCCCGCGCTTCATCCCGAGCTGCACCGACGAGGCCCTGGCTGGGCTCGGTGCCTTGGCCCGCGACTTGGGCGTCCACGTGCAGTCCCATTGCGCCGAGAGCGACTGGGAGTCTTCCCACGTCCGCGAGCGGACCGGCCGCAGCGACTCCGCCGCCCTCGACGGCTTCGGGCTGCTGGGGGAGCGGTCGGTGCTGGCCCACTGCGTCCACCTGGACGACGACGATGTGGCGCTGTTCGCGTCCACGGGGACGGCGGTCGCCCACTGCCCCCTGTCGAACGCCTTCTTCGGGGACGCCGTCGCCCCGGTCCGTCGCTACGCCCGAGCCGGGGTCGATGTCGGCCTGGGCACCGACATCTCGGGCGGCTTCGACCCGTCGCTGTGGTCGGCCATCCGGCAGACCGTCACGAGTTCGCGGATGCTGGAATCCGGCGTGGACGCCGCCCAGCCGCCCGCGGCCCGCGGCGTCCCGGACAGTCGCGTGACGTTCGAGCAGGCCTTCGCCCTCGCCACCGCGGGCGGCGGCCGTAGCCTGAGCCTGCCGATCGGTCGGCTGGCCGAGGGCTACGCCTGGGACGCCCAGTTGATCGACGTCGTTGGCCATCGGCCGCTGCCGATCTTCGACGACGATGAGCCGGAGCGCATCCTGGAGCGGATCATCACCCTGGCGACGCCGGCGAACATCCGGGCGGTCTGGGTGCAGGGACGAAAGGTCGTGGCGGACGGCGAGGTGGTGGTCGGCCATTGAGCCGATCGGCGTCTCGGTAGACTGCCGAGACGGTGTGGTCGATGACATCGCGCGGTGGCGTCCAACGACGGACGCACCGCGACCGTCGCGGGGCGACGCCCCGCGGAAAGGACTGGGACGTGACGATCTATCGAGGCACGTTCGTCGACTGCCCGGACGACCCCTTTGCGGGCGGGGCGCTTCGCACGCTGACCGAGGGGGCAATCGTCGTCCGCGACGGCGTGATCGTCGCTCGTGGCCCCTGGGACGTCACGGTGGCCGATTTCCCCGACGAACCTCGGGTCGAGTTGACCGGCGGGCTGGTCGTGCCGGGCTTCGTCGACACCCACGTTCATTACCCCCAACTCCGGGTCATCGGCGCCCTGGGGCGTCCGCTGCTCGAGTGGCTGGACAAGCGCGCCCTCCCCGAGGAGATGCGCCTGGCCGACGACGACTACGCCGCCGAGATCGCGCTGGAGTTCGTCGGCTCCCTGGTCCGGGCCGGCACCACGTCGGCCCTGGTCTTCGGCTCGCACTTTCCTGGGGCGGTCGATCAGTTGTTTGCGGCGGCGGAGGCATCCGGACTGCGCATCGCCAGCGGACTGGTCGTCAGCGACGGCGTCCTACCCGAGCCGCTGCTCACGACGGCCGAGCGGTCCCTCGCGGACGCACTGGGCCTCGCCGAGCGGTGGCACGGCCGTGGACGCCTGCGCTACGCCGTCACGCCCCGGTTCTCGCTGTCGTGCTCAGACGCACTGTTGGCCGCTTGCGCCGAGACCCGGGCGGCCGTGCCAGGCTCGCTGTTCACCTCCCACGTCAACGAGAACGTCGCCGAGATCCGCCAGGTCGAGGCGCAGTTCGGCACCGACTACGTGGGCACCTACGACCGGCACGGCCTGCTGGACCAGCGATCCGTTCTTGCCCACAACGTGCACCCGACGGACGCCGAACTGGCCGTGCTGGCGTCCCGGGGGAGCGCAGTGGCGCACTGCCCGTGCAGCAACTCGGCGCTGGGCTCGGGCATGTTCCCGCTGCGGCGTCACGTCGAGGCGGGCGTTCGCTTCGCGCTCGGGACGGACGTCGGCGCAGGCGTGTCATTCAGTCTCCTCCGCGAGGGACTGCAGGCGGCCTTCATGCAGCTGTTGATGGGTGCCGAGGGCCTCCGGCTCAACGCCGCCCCGCTGCTGTGGCTCGCCACCAAGGCCGGAGCGTCCGCGCTGGGGCTCTCCGACGCCGGCGACCTCTCCGTCGGGCAACAGTTCGACGCAGTGTGGCTGAGCCCGGTGGAAGGCACGACCTTGGACATCGCGCTCCGCAACGCGGCCGACGAGGGCGACGCCGTATCGAAGGTCTTCGCCCTGGGCGGCAGCAGCGATGTGAGACGGGTCTGGGTCGGCGGGGGCGAGGTGTGGAACCGGCGACACTGAACGCCGAGATCGACGCCCGAACTGTGATCCGCGCACCCCTCGGCGCCACACAGGTGAGACACTGGCTCCTGCATGACACCCCACCGGCTGCCAGAGAAGGAATGCCTCGTGCGAAAGCTCTTGATCCCCGCGGTTGCGGCCGCACTGTTGTTCACCGGTTGCGCTGCCCCCGTGACCCCTAAGCAGGCCCTCAGCGATGCCGCCACCAAGACGGCCCAGGGCAAGGACCTGTCCTACTCCATGAAGATCGACACGACCGCTGACGATCTGAAGAAGGTGATGACGGCCACGAGCAGTGCGGCCGTGGACGCCCAGACCCAGTCGATCATCGACGTCGCGACGTCCATCATTCCCAAGACGGTGATGAAGGTCTCCATGCACTCCAACGGTGCCGACCTCAACACCGAGAAGGATCCGCAGAAGCTCGACATGGCGATGTCGCTGGCCGTCGACTCCAAGCCGATCGAGATCATGTGGGTGAAGGGTGAGGCCTTCCTGCATGCCGACGTCGAGGGCATCGGGCAGGCCACCGGGCTGTTCACCGCTGCCCAGGTGAAGATGCTTGCCAGCTCGGCCGCTGCGTCGATGCCGTGGATCAACGACGTGGTGGGCGGCAAGTGGGTCGCCCTCGACAAGACCGCCGTCAACGCGCTCATCGAGAAGGCCAAGCTGCAGATGGCGAGCGCCGCCCCGTCGGCCGCGCCGTCGATCGACGCCGCCAAGGCGACGGCCGCGTTCATGGACGCCTCCGAGATCACCAAGGTCGACGACAAGACCTACAAGTCGGTGACCGACGCCAAGAAGCTCATCAAGGCCATGGCGGCCATGGATCCCAACGACCAACTGACGGATGCCCAGGCTGACGAGTCCATCGCCAAGATCAACGACGGTGCGAACCTCGACGTCACCTACACCCTGACCGACGGCAAGGTCTCGAAGGCGGTCATCGACGTCGCCGACATCATGCGGACGTGGCCGAAGGCTGATCCGGCCCAGCCGGAGCTCGCCAAGCTCGCCGCGACCGACTTCAAGATGGCCCTCGTGGTCGAGATGGCGAACGACGTCAAGATCACGGCGCCGTCCGCGGCCTCGACGATCCCGGCGTCCGATCTGGAAGGCCTGACCCAGGGCTGATCGCCGACGCACGTGCGATGCCCCCCGCTCCACCGAGCGGGGGGCATCGTCAGGTTCGGGCGGAGAGGCGCTGGTGGCCCAGCTCGATCAGCTCGCGCACCTCGTCGAAGAGCGGAGGTAGGGCACTGAGTGGCCACCAGGAGACGTCGTGCGACTCTGCTGAGCACGTCAGCTCCGCGCCCGCGTGGGCGCGCGCGACGAAGCGGACGTCGAAGTGGCGCGTCGGCGTCCGATAGCCGCGGCAGGTGATCGGGTGGCAATCGAGGGAGACCGGCACCGGGTCGAGATCGATCTCCAGCCCGAGCTCCTCGGCCACCTCACGCGCCGCTGCGGAGGCCAGCGAGGAGTCGGACGCCTCCAGGTGTCCGCCTGGTTGGATCCAGACCTTCACGATGCGGTGCAGGACCAACGCCACGGCGTCCAGCTCGTGGCTGAAGACCATCGCGGACGCCGTCAGGTGCCCGGGTGCACAGGTGCGCTCGCAGGCGTCCGGACGCGCCGCGAGGAAGCCCAAGAAGGCCTCCCGCAGCCCGGCCTGGGACGCCGCCGGTGCGGTCCACGAGGTCAGGGTTGCGACGGCGTCCGCGTGCACTGTCATGCCGACACCGTCGTGTGCGTCACGATCAGCTCGGCGAGCGTCATCGCCTCGCGTCGGGCCAGATCGTGGATCTGGGTGCGGCAGCTGAAGCCGTCGGCGAGCAGGATGGCATCGGGTCCGGCCGCGCGGATCGCCGGCAGCAGCTCGTTCTCGGCCACCGCGACGGACGTCTCATAGTGCCCGTGCTCCATGCCGAAGTTCCCGGCCAGCCCGCAGCAGCCGCCCACCTTCACAACGGACGCCCCCGAGCGCCTCAGCAGCGCCGCGTCGGCGTCCCAGCCGATGACGGACGCTTGATGGCAGTGCGGCTGGGCGACGATCGTATGCCCGGCGAGGCTGGGCATGGCGAAGTCGGGGTCGCGGACCAGCAGCTCGGCGAGCGTGAAGGTGCCGCGCGCGACCTCCCGGACGCGCGGGTCGTCGACCAGGTCGAGGGCGTCCGAGCGCCACACCGACAGGCAACTCGGCTCGGTCCCGACGATCGGGATGCCGGCGGCCACGTACGGATGCAGCACCTCGACGGCGTTGCGCAGCTCGCGGACGGCCCCGTCGAGCTGACCGGTCGAGATCCACGTCAGGCCGCAGCACGCCTTGCGTTGTTGAATGCTGGGGGAATAGCCAGCATCCAGGAGCACCGCGATCGTGGCCGCCACGGCGTCCGACTCGAACGCGTCGCTGAAGGAGTCGACCCACACCAGCACGGGCTTGCCGCTCGACCCGGACGCGAGCCCACGTCGGGCCCGGGCGATGTTCGAGCCGGACGCGAACCGCGGCATCCCGGCGCGCGCGGGGTCGAGCCCGGCGACCCGCTTCACCAGGCCGGACAGTGGGCTCTGCAGCACCAGGTTCGACAGCCACGGCAGCCCTGGAACGGACGACACCAGCCGTCCCCAGCGCGGCAGCCAGCCGAGCGCGTAGTGGCTGCGGGGGCGCAGGCGTCCGGCGAACGCGCGGTGCAGGACGTGCGACTTGTACGCCGCCATGTCGGTGCCGGTGGGGCAGTCGCGCGAGCAGCCCTTGCAGGACAGGCAGAGATCCAGGGCCTCGTGCACCTCCCTCGACCGCCAGCCGTCCGTGACGAGCGTGCCGTTGATCATCTCCTGCAGGACGCGGGCACGGCCGCGGGTCGAGTCCTTCTCGTTGCGCGTCGCCTGGAACGACGGGCACATCACGTCACCGGCCCGCTCGCTCGCCACGCACTTGCCGACGCCGGTGCACCGGTGCACGTCCTCGGCGAACTGCCGATCGGACGCCCACAGCGCGGTCCGGCTGGCGGCGGGGGCGCGCAGGTCGGCGTCCAGGGGGGCGGGGTCGACCAGGACGCCGGGGTTGAGCAGGTTGCCGGGATCGAAGATCGCCTTGATCTGGGCGAACAGGGCGATGGCCTCGGGGGAGTACATGAGCGGTAGCAGCTCGGAGCGCGCGCGTCCGTCGCCGTGCTCGCCGGACATCGATCCGCCGTAGGAGGCGGCCAGGCGGGCGGCGTCCAGGATGAACGCGCGATAGGCGTCCGCGCCGCCGGGCGACGTCAGCGGGAAGTCGATCCGGCAGTGGACGCAGCCGTCGCCGAAGTGGCCGTACGGCAGGCCGTGGAGGCCGTGCTCGACGAGCAGGGCGTCGAAGTCGCGCAGGTAGTCGCCGAGACGGGCCGGCGGCACGGCGGCGTCCTCCCAGCCGGCGTACGCCGGGGCGTCCAGGCTGACGCCGGCGAGGCCGGCGCCGTCGGAGCGGATCTGCCACAGCGCCTTGGTGATCTCCGGGTCGGTCACGACGCGTCCGTCCAGGCAGCCGGACGCCGCCAGCAGCGCGTCCGCCCGCTCGGAGAGGCGTCCGGGATCGTCGTCGGCCAACTCGACGAACACCCAGCCTTCGCCGCGGGGCAGGTCGGGCACGGCGGACTCGCCCAGCTTGCGGCGGACGACCTCGACGATGCGCCGATCCATGCCCTCCACCGCCGTCGGGGAGAACGGCAGGATCGTCGGCATCGCGTCGGCGGCGTCCGGCATCGTCGGGTAGCCCAGGGCGAGCATCGTCTTGTGCGGAGCATCGGCGACGAGGCGGACGGTCGCGCGCGTGATGACGCCCAGCGTGCCCTCAGTGCCGGCGAAGAACTTGGCGACGTCGAAGCCGTTCTCGGGCAGCAGCCACTCCAGGCTCATCCCGGAGACCTGGCGCGAGAAGTGCCCGAACTCGCGCCGGATCAGGTCGGCGTTGGCGTCCACCAGGGCCGCGAGGCTGCGGATCGTCGGTGAGTCGGACGCCGACGAGTCCGTCCTCGAGTCGAGATTCAGCCGCTCGCCCGTGCCCGTGATGACGTCGAGGGCCACGACGTTGTCGGACGCGCGGCCGTAGCCGAGCGCGCGGGGCCCACAGGCGTTGTTGCCGATCATGCCCCCGACGGTGCAGCGGTTGGCCGTGGACGGGTCGGGCCCGTAGCGCAGGCCGTGGGGGAGCGCGGCGGCTGTGAGGTCGGCCTGGACCACCCCGGGGTCGATCACGGCGACCCGGGCGTCCGCATCGATGGCGTGGATCGTCCGCAGGTGGCGGGCCGTGTCGACGACGAGACCGGGCCCGATCGCGTTGCCGGCGCAGGACGTCCCCGCCCCGCGGGCCGTCAGTGGGACGCCCGCGCGCCGGGCGGCGTCCACGATCGCGGCGAGCTCGTCGGCGCTGCGGGGATGGGCGACCGCGAGCGGAGGGATGCGGTAGATGGAGGCGTCCGAGGAGTACAGCGCGCGGACAAGGGTGGAGTCGTCGGCCTCACTCAGGCCCGCCGAGGCGAGCCGCCGGTTCAGCCCGCCGAGGGCGTCCTGGCTTGCTGCGGCGGTCTTGGTCGGGCTCACCCGCGTCAGTCTGCCACCTGCAGGACGGAGTGCATCGCGCGTCCGAGGGCCTCGAAATCGCGAGGGGAGACGGCGTCCACGAAGCAGTCGCGCACCGACTGGACGTGTACGGGGGCGGCCTGTTCGAGCAGCGCGAAGCCCTTCGGCGTCAGGACGGCGATGACCCCGCGGCGGTCCTCCGGGCAGGACGTGCGCTCGACGAGGCCCTTCTTCTCCATGCGAGCCACCGTGTGGGTCAGCCGCGACCGCGATTGCCGGACAGCCTGAGCCAGCTCCGACATGCGCAAGCGGCGTTCTTCGGCCTCGGACAGCTTGACCATGATCTCGTACTCGCCGAGGTCGAGGTCGTAGGGCCGCAGTGCGGCGTCCAGTTGGTCGTCGATGACCGCGATCGCAGCGAGAAATGCGCGCCAAACATCCTGCTGTTGGTCAGTCAGCCAGGGTGCGCTCGGACGTGTCCCCATGAACGGAAACTCTAGCAAAAGATTGACCGTTCAATAACGTAGCGGTGTGGGGCCGCTATCCCTGGCTCTTCGTGGCCCAACCCCTAGACTGTGGCGCCAACCGCTAGGGGCGATGGAGGAATCATGATCGACGTTGCAGCTGTGATGGCGCAGGCGCCGCGTTCGGTGGGGGCACTGTTCAATCGGCGTGTCGCCGCGAGCTCCAAGGAGCTCGCCTTCAAGTACCCCGAGGGCAAGGGCTGGGCCAACCTGACCTGGGGGCAGGCCAAGGAGCAGGTCGACGTCATCGCGGCCGGCCTGCTGAGCCTGGGCCTGAAACCCGAGGGCCGCGTCGCCATCGCGTCCACGACCCGCATCGAGTGGATGCTGCTCGACCTGGCGATCAACAGCGCCGGCGGCGCCACGACGACGATCTACCCGAACACGGGTCCGGACGACTTCGCCCACATCGTCACCCACTCCGACAGCCGGTTCTTCGTGGCCGAGAATGCGACGCAGTTGGCAAAGCTGACCGCCAACCCGACGCTGGCCAAGCAGGTCGAGACGGTGATCCTGATCGACGGCTACTCGACCGATCCCCGCGTCATCACCTGGGACGGGCTGCTGTCCGCCGGACGAGAGAAGCTCGCCAAGGAGCCCGCCTGCGTCCAGGCCGCCACGGACGCGACCGCGCCCGGCTCCCTCGCCACCCTGATCTACACCTCCGGCACGACCGGCCTGCCCAAGGGCGTCGAGCTCACCCACGGATCGTGGGTCTACGAGGGCGAAGTGCTGAACGCGATGAAGCTGATCAAGCCCGGCAGCCTGCAGTACCTGTGGCTGCCGCTGTCGCACGTCTTCGGCAAGGTGCTCATCTGCGCCCAGCTGTCGATCGGCTTCGCCACCGCGGTGGACGGCCGCCAGGACCAGATCGTCAACGGCCTGGGGGTCACCCATCCCGACTTCATGTGCGGCGTCCCACGCATCTTCGAGAAGGTCCGCAACGCGGTCATGACGGCGTCTCCGAAGGGCACCCTGAAGTGGCGCATCTCCCGGTGGGCGTTCTCGGTGGGCTACAGGGCGCGTCCGTACCGCCTGTCGGGCAAGCGCATGCCCGCGGGTCTCAGCGCTTCCTACAAGCTCGCGAACAAGCTGGTCTTCTCGAAGCTGCAGGCCCGGCTGGGCGGCAACATCGACTTCCTCGTGTCGGGCTCGGCGAAGCTCAGCTCGCAGGTCCAGGAGTGGTTCTACTCGGCGGGAATCCTGATCGTCGAGGGCTACGGCATGACCGAGACGAGCGCGGTCGCCTGCGTGAATCATCCGGACACGCCGCGCTTCGGCACGGTCGGGCCGGCGATCCCCGGGACGACGGTCAAGATCGCCGAGGACGGCGAGATCCTGATCAAGGGCCCCGGCGTCATGCGCGGCTACCACAAGGAGCCCGAGCTCACCGCTGAGGTGCTCGTGGACGGCTGGCTACACACCGGCGACATCGGGCAGCTTGATCGGGACGGCTACCTGACGATCACCGACCGCAAGAAAGACCTGATGAAGACCTCGGGCGGCAAGTATGTCGCGCCGCAGAAGGTCGAGAATGCCCTGGCCGCGAACATCCCCTACGTGTCCCAGGTCGTCGCCATCGGCGACGGACGCAAGTACGTCTCGGCCCTCATCACCCTGGATCCGGTCAACCTCGAGAAGTGGGCGAGAAACCACAAGAAGACCGACCTGTCGTACGCCGAGCTGAGCCAGCTGCCGGAGATTCGCGCCTCCATCGACCGCTTCCTCAAGCGGGCCAACAGCAAGCTGGAGGCGTGGGAGAGCGTGAAGAAGTACGCCATCCTCGACCACGAGTTCAGCGTCGATGAAGGCACGACGACGCCCTCCATGAAGGTCCGGCGCTCGATCATCACCAAGCAGTACGCCGACGTGGTCGACTCGTTGTACGAGACCGAAGCGGAGTAAATGGCGACGTTCGAGGTCGACGTCCCGATCCGCTGGGTCGATCTGGACGCCCAGGGTCACGTCAACAACGCGCTCGTCGTCGACTACCTGCAAGAGGCGCGGGTCGGGGCCCTGCTGCCGGGGCCGAACGGACGCCTCCTCGGCCGTGGCCTCGTGGTCGTGGGCCATCAGGTCGAGTACCTGGCGCCCATCGAGTTCAGCCACGAACCGCTGCGGGTCTCGCTGCGCCTCGGGGACGTGCGGGCGGCGTCCTATCGGTACGCCTACGAGCTGCGTCAGGGGGCTACGCCGGTCGCCCGCGCGCGCACTCAGATCTGCCTGTTCGACTTCGAGGCCCAGCGGCCGCGGCGCATCTCGGACGCGGAGCGGGTCTGGTTCGACGAGGTGGCCGAGCCGCTGGACGACCTGCCCCGCCTGGACAGCTATCGAGTGGGGGCGTCCGCGCACGAGCACGCTTTCCCGGTGCGCTGGTCGGATCTCGACTCCTACGGGCACGTCAACAACGTCCGCTTCTTTGCCTACGTGGGAGAGGCCCGCGTCGCCCTCAATCGGGGCCTGATCACGGACGCCCTCGCCGTCGGGTCGGCGTCCATGCTGATGATCGTCCGCCAAGACATGCGCTACGTCGCCCAGCTGGAGCACCGGCTGGAGCCGTATCTCGTCCGGACGGCCTTCGCGAAGGTCGGCCGCTCCTCGATCACCTTCGCCCACGAGATCGTCGACCCCCTCGCCGACGGCGCGGTCATCGCCCGCAGCACGGCGGTCCTGGTGCATGCGGACGCCTCGGGGCGTCCGACCCCCGTTCCCGACGCCGTCCGGGACGCCGCGACGCGGTGGGCGGTCGACTGATGGCCGGCTTGGGCACCCAGGGTTCACCCATGACCACCCATCGCTGCGCGGTCCTCGGCTCACCCATCGCCCACTCACTCTCGCCACTCATCCACAACACCGCTTACCGGGTGCTGGGGCTGACGGGCTGGCGCTACGACGCGTTCGAGGTCGCCGAGGACGGTCTGGGGGCGTTCATCGCGGGCTGCGGACCCGAGTGGGTGGGGCTGTCGTGCACGATGCCGCTCAAGCGCGCGCTGCTGGACTTTGGGGTCGTCAGCGAGCGCGCAGCACTGCTGCGGTCGGCCAACACGTTCCTGTTCGGCACGCCGGACGAGCCGTCGCGCGTCGAGAACACCGACGTCGACGGGGTGCTGGACCCGCTGCGCACCGCCGGCCTGGAGTCGGCGAGGACGGCCGTCCTGGTGGGCGCCGGGGCGACGGCCCGATCCGCCCTGGCCGCGTTCGCCGCGTTGGGCGTCGAGCGCGTGGTCGTCGTGGCTCGGGACGCCGGTCGGGCACTGGCCAGCCTGGGCGACGTCGCCGGTCGGCTGGGCCTGCCGCTGGACGTGCGCGGCTGGGGCGACCCCGGAGTGCGCAGCGACGTGGTCGTGTCGGTCCTCCCCGTCGCCCTGGACGCCGACCTGGCGGCCGCGCTCGTGGCGAACACCGGCTACGTCCTGGACGCCCAGTACGGCCACGGGACCAGCGCCTTCGCCGGCCCGGCCGCCGACCGCGGAGTCGTGCTCCTCGATGGGCTGGACATGCTCGTGGCCCAGGCTCGCGTCCAGCTGCGGCTGATGACCGGCCACGACTGTCCGGCCGAGCCCCTGCTGGACGCCGTCCGCCGGCGGGACGGCTAGGGCAGGCGGTACCAGACGGTCGTCTCGGCGGGCACCGTACCGTCGGCGGCGACCGGCTGGGACGCCAGCAGCACGTCAGCGCCGTCAGGCAGCGTCGTTGGTCCACCAAAGGTCGTGAGGCAGCCGAAGCCCGGATCGCGGGTGAAGGCCAGAACGCCGTCGCCCGCGTCCGACCAGGACAACGAGCCGGCGCCCAGGGCGTCCGTCTCGCGCCGCAGGCGCAGGGCCTCGCGGTACAGGTTGAGCGTGGAGTTCGGGTCGGGCTCCTCGGCCTCGGCGGTCAGGCTCGCCCACGCGGCGGGCTGGGGGAGCCACGGCTCGGCGTCCGGACGGGGGCTGAAACCGAACGGCGCAACCTGACCGGACCACGGCAGCGGGACGCGACACCCGTCGCGCCCCCGCGTGCGTCCGTTGGTCTTGAAGAAGGACGGGTCCTGCAGGCTGGCGATCGGCAGGTTCTCGGACTCGTCGAGGCCCAGTTCCTCACCCTGGTAGATGTACATGCCGCCCGGCAGGGCGAGGTAGAGCAGGACGATGGCTCGAGCGCGGCGGCGTCCGGTCTCGACGTCGGTCGGCCACGGGAACAGGTACTCGGCCCACACCTTCTGCGACTCGGGCGTCACCCCCGACTCGGGGAAGGGCCAGCCGGTGATCCGCTTGCCGTACCGCGTCACTGGACGAGTCTGGTCGTGGTTGCCCATGACCCACGTCGTGCCCGCCCCGATGTCGTCGTGGAGGCGGAGGTTGTGGTCGATCATGTGGCGTTGCGAGGTGGCGTCCCACTCGCAGAACACGCTGTCGAACGTGAAGGTCGTGTGCAGGCGGTCCGGGGTCAGGAACGCGAGGCGTCCGGGGCAGTTGGCCTCGGAGACGAACACGCGGTCGCCGTAGGAGTCGGCGATCGCCCGCCAGCGGCGCTGGACATCGGCGAGGGCGGGCTGGTCCCACATCGGGTGACCGTTCGACGGCATGCAGGTGCCGAAGCCGTTGGGCGCCAGGGCGGTGTCGGGGAAGGCCATGTCCTTGTGCAGCGAGTCGGCGACGTCAATGCGGAACCCGTCGATGCCGCGGTCGAACCAGAACCGCAGCACATCGTCGAACATGTCGTTGACGTCGGGATTGGTCCAGTTCACGTCCGGCTGCGTGGTGTCGAACATGTGCAGGTACCACTGGCCGGGGCGTCCGTCGGTCTCCGTGATGCGGGTCCAGGCGGGGCCGCCGAACAGCGAGCCCCAGTTGGTCGGCGGCAGGCTCCCGTCCGGGCCGAGGCCGTCGCGGAAGTGGTAGCGCGCGCGCTCGGGCGAGCCCGGTGCCGACATGAGCGCGGCGGCGAACCACGGGTGCGCGCTCGAGGTGTGGTTCGGCACCAGGTCGATCAGCACCTTGATGCCGCGGGCGTGGGCGCCCGCGATGAAGGCGTCCGCATCGGCCAACGTGCCGAAGTCGGGATGGATGTTGCAGTAGTCGCTGACGTCGTAGCCGCCGTCGGCCATCGGTGACGGATACCAGGGGCTGACCCAGACGGCGTCCACCCCCAGCTCGGCCAGGTAATCGAGCTTGGAGACCATACCGGGCACGTCGCCGACGCCATCGCCGTTGCCGTCGCAGAAGGAGCGCGGGTAGATCTGGTACACGACCGCGTCGGTCCACCAGCCGAGGTTCGAAGTCACGTCTGGAACCCTAACCGAGGAGGTCGGGTTACCCGAAGGGCTGTTTGTCAGCCGAGCAGCTGGCGCCCTCAGCGGGCAGGACGCCGTCGATGAGGAATCTGGCGGCGATCCGCTGGACGCCGCCGCTGCGGCCCAGGCCGACGTGGCCGAAGGCGTCCACGGTGAGCAGGCGCGCACCTGGCGAGAGGGACGCCAGCGCTCGGGCTCCCGACAGGGGGGTCGCCGGATCGTGGGTGTTGCCGATCACCAGGAGCGGTCGCGCGGGCCTGATGTTGAAGGGGCCGAGGTCAGCGCGGCTGCCGGTCGGCCAGCCTGCGCACGCCGAGGTGTTCCAGGCCCACACCGGACCGAAGCCGGGGGCGGTGACGTCGAATGGATCGACCGAGACGACGCCGGGCCATGCCGGGTGTGCTGACGGCGGTCCGGGCGATCAAGGCCTGTCGGGGCTCACCCTGGGCATCGAGGGCCTGCTCGGTCTCGGCTCGCCGTGGACGGGCATCACGGTGCGCGGCTTGACGATGTTGTAGACGTACAGCAGCTCGCCGGCGCAGGCGTGGCCCGAGACGTGGACGAGCGCATTGCCCTGGTGAACGACCTTGACGCCGTTGCGCGTGAGCCCGTTGATCACCCGCGACACCGACATCTCGCCGGGATTCTCGCTCTGGTCGTTGGCTAGGGGCGCAGCAGGCGCGGTGCCGCCTTGAGGACGCCGAACAGGCCGGCCGCGGCGATGCCGTCCAGCACCGAGTGTTGCTTGAGGAAGCACGTGGACGCCGAGATGAGCCCGGTGAGCACCCAGGATGCCGGCCGCACGATCTCCGGGTGTTTGAGGAGCTTCGAGCTCTGCAGGGCGTCGTTGACGCACAGCGTCGTGTACACGTGCAGGCTCGGGCAGACGTTGCTCTGGCTGTCGAACGTCTGGAGGCGCCGCACGACCTCGGTGAACAGGTTCTCGCGCGGATAGGTGGCGGGCTGCAGGTCCTGGCGGTTCGGCCACAGCTCGTAGATGACGAGGATGATCGTCATGCCCGCGACGAGGTGGTAATAGGCGCGCTTGTACTCGGAGCGATCCTTGTCGTTGGCATACAGCCAGCCCGCGAAGCCCAGCAGGTAGGGGAACCAGGCGCCGTAGGCCAGGATCCACTCCTCGCGGAAGGGAATCTTGTCGTCCAGGGCGCAACGGACGCTGGTCTCGTGCGCGCGCTCGCGGTGCTCCGTGGTCAGGAAGTAGCCGATGAACGCCGGGATGTAGAGCAGCGACAGCCCGTAGCGGTGCTTCCAGACCCAGCGGCCGAGGCGGGTGCGTCCGAGCGGGCCGGGAGCGGCGGCGTCCGTCATCGCTCGAAGGTGACGCGTCCGGCCCAGACGGTCGCCACGACCGGATCCGGCAGCAGGCGTCCGTGGTAGGGGTTGTTCCGAGACTTGGACGCCGTGGCCTCGCGGTCGACCGCGGCGCGGGCGTCCGGATCGACGAGGACGACGTTCGCCGGCTCCCCGACGGCGATCGGACGCCCCTGCCGGGCCAGGCGCGTGAGCCGCGCCGGGGCGTAGGACATGCGGTCGGCGACTTGTTCCCAGGTGAGGCGTCCGGGGATGACCATCGTCTCCATGACGACAGCGAGCGCCTGCTCGAGGGCGAGCATCCCGGGCGGGGCAAGGACGAAGGGCTTCGCCTTGTCGGACGCCGCGTGCGGGGCATGGTCCGTCCCGACCATGTCGATGGTGCCGTCGGCGAGGCCCGCGCGCACGGCCTCGACGTGCTCGTCGGTGCGCAGCGGGGGATTGACCTTGAACGTGGTGTCGAGGCTGGCCAGCAGGTCGGTGGTCAGCAGCAGGTGGTGCGGCATGACCTCGGCCGTGACCGGCAAGCCGCGGCCCTTGGCCCAGCGGATCACCTCGACGGACTCGGCGGTCGAGATGTGGCAGGCGTGGTAGCGGGCGCCGGTGTAGGCGGCGAGTTCGATGTCGCGGGCGATGATGGACGACTCCGCCACGCTGGGCCAGCCGGGCAGGCCCAGCCGTGCCGAGATCGCGCACTCGTGGCAGGACGCCTCCGCGCCGGCCAGGTTGTGGTCCTGACAGTGCTGGGCGAGGACGCCGTCGAACGCCTTGATCTTCTCGAACGCCTCGCGCATCAGTTGCGCGTTCATCACGCAGCGGCCGTCGTCGGAGAACATCGTCACGCCGGCGGCATGCAGGCCGTCGATGTCGGACAGCTGCTCGCCGGCCAGGCCTTTCGTGAGGGCGCCGACGACCACGACCTCGGCGGAGGAGTCCCGTTGGGCGATCGCCATCAGGTCGGACGCCGCCGCGCCGGTGTCCGTGACCGGGCTCAGGTTCGCCATGGCGTGGACCGCGGTGAAGCCGCCGCGCGCGGCCGCGCGCGTGCCGGTGGCGACGGTCTCGGCGTCCGTGCGGCCGGGTTCGCGCAGGTGCGTGTGGGGGTCGACGAAGCCGGGTAGGGCGAGCAGGCCATGGGCGTCCAGGCGCCGATCGGACGCGGAGGCGTCCGACGGATCGACGAAGACCCCGCCCCGGATCAGCAGGTCGCTCCTCGTGCCGTCGGACAGGGTTGCGCCGGTGATGAGCAGTCCTGACATCGCTTCTCCGTTCGATCATCGGGCCCGTGGCCGGGTCGGCTCGCCGGTCGCTCAATCTATCGGTTCGCAGGGGCGGACACGCCTGCTGCGCCGCCCGTCGGGCGTTCGGTAGGGTGCGGCCATGTCGACTCTGCTGATCCCCGTCCTGCGCGGCACGCTGCCCGGTTTCCCCACGGCTGTGGAGCCGACGCTGCTGGAGACCCTGACGCTGATCCTGTTCATCCCAGCGGGGATCGCGATCCTGATCATGGCGCTCGGCATGGGGCGCCGCTGGCTCGCCCAGGACGCCGCGGTCAAGCCCGTCGAGGTGCCCGAGGGGCACGCCGAGATCCTGCCGTCGACCGAGCAGCTCGAAGCGCGCCGCGAGCTCGTGCATCAGGCGGCGCTGCACAACGAGGGTCGTCCCGACCGGCCGACGCGTCCGGTGAAGAACGACCCGGACACGCTGCACCCCTGACCCGGCACTCCGAGATCCAGCGCGTTCGCCCGCTGCAGGGTCCCTAGGAGCCTGCTGAACAATCCGTCCGCGAGTCCGCCGCGTTGATCGGTTCTGGGCTGGAATTGTTGGGTTGTGCAGGGTGAGTCGAGTCCGCAGCGGGATGTGTTGGACGTGGAGTCGCTGGCGGG
>Ga0208693_1000689_pt1 | contig 26202 bp, 23 predicted proteins | sample AD_UKC071_MetaG_FD_184438 | JGI IMG/M metagenome (GOLD analysis project Ga0208693, IMG submission 184438) | Active sludge microbial communities of municipal wastewater-treating anaerobic digesters from USA - AD_UKC071_MetaG (SPAdes) (version 2) | ecosystem: Engineered > Bioreactor > Anaerobic >... | reverse complement strand
TCCATCAAGTCGATCATCTGCGTCATCGTGTTGATGGTTGCCTGCATTTCCTCACCCTGGGCCAGCATGTCGGCCATCAGTTCCTGCATGTATGAGCGGTTCATCGTCTGCAGTGACCCGCTAATACCTATCTGCGCCGGAATTGTGCTGTATTTCAGCGGCCGCCCGGTGGGGCGGGTGATGGACTGGACTCGGCCGATGCCGGGAACTCCGTAGATCGCCTTGGTGATCCGGTCGATCACGAGGAAGTCGGCGGGATTGCGTAGATCCCGGTCGGTCTCGATGAGCAACACCTCGGGATTCATCCGGGCGACGGGGAAGTGCCGTTCGGCGGCCGCCAGTCCCTGATTGGCCGGCATCTCGGCAGGCAGGTACTTAGCGTCGTCGTAATTGGGCTTGTAGCCGGGGATAGCGATAAGACCGATCAGGGTGATCATGATCGTCGCGAACAGAACGCCCGCGGGCCAGCGCACCACAACCGCCCCAAGCTTGCGCCACGACCGAATCCGCATGGCCCGCTTCGGCTCCAAAAGTCCGAAGTGGCTGGCGACCGTGACGATAGAAGGACCAAGCGTCAGCGCCGTGACTACTGCGACCACCATGCCGATGCCGAGCGGGAAACCTAACGTATTGAAGTAGGGCAATCTGGTGAAGGACAGACAGAATGTCGCGCCGGCAATCGTCATGCCCGAGGCCAGCACAACATGAGCGGTGCCCCTGTACATCGTGTAGTAGGCCGACTCCACATCCTCGCCATCGGAGCGTGCTTCCTGATAGCGCCCGAATAGAAAAATGGCGTAGTCAGTCGTGGCGGCGAGTGCGAGCGGTACAAGAATCTGTGGGACGTAGGTCGTCAGGCCGATCACGTTGTGCCATGCCAAGAGCGCGACGACACCCTGGGTCGCCGACAGACCCATGGCAAGAATCACCAGAACGAGCCCGACGGTGACAAGCGAACGGTAGAAGAACAGCAACATGCAGATGATCACGCAGACAGTGGCCAGCTTGACCACTTGGATGCTCTTGTTGCCTTCGGGTACTTGGTCGGCCTGCATCGCGGAGGCCCCGGTCACGAAGACGTTAACGCCCGGCGGCGTGGTCATTGTCTTCACGATCCGCTGGACCGCCGCGACGGACTCGTTCCCCAGCGATTCACCCATATTCCCGCCGAGGGCTACTCGTACGTAGACGGCTTTTCCGTCGGCGCTCAGGGCACTGGACTCCGTCAGCGGGTCACCCCAGAAATCCTGGACGTTCTCTACGTGGGTGGTGTCGGCCCGCAACATGGCGACCATGTCGCTGTAGAAACGACGCGAGTCGGGGCCGAGGGGGTTGCCGCCCTCTAAAACGATCATCACCGCGTTGTCGGTGCCCGACTCTTCGAAGACGTTGCCAGTGCGCATCATCGCGATCACCGACGGCGCGGCTTTGGGGGAAACCGAGACCGCCCGCTCCTGGCCAACGACTTCGAGCGATGGGATACACACGGTGAGAATGCCGATTAGGACGAGCCAGCCCAGGATGATCGGCACCGCCAGGCGGCGGATCCACTTGGCTAACGCCGGTCGTAGCAGCTGGCCGGTGGATGCTTCATCCGCCCGGTGCGGCACCCCGGTGTCAATCCCCACTGCGTCCCCTGCCAGTACCTGCGCTCGGATCGGCGCTACTGTAGGCGGCGACGTAGCCGTAAGCAGGCCCTCGCAATGACCGCAATTCCGTCTCCCCCCACGTTCCAGGCTACCAATATCGTTGAATTCCCCGACCTATTTGCTGGTAAAGGCGGGCTCTACTGACGTATCTGTGGGTGATTCCTTCCGGGGAGTCGTGGTGGTCGACCGCCGAGGCTGAGCATGGCCAGGGCGATAAGGGCGTCGGGACTGCGGAATCCGAACGCGACGCGGGTGATGAGCCGGATCTTGGTGTTGGCCGATTCGATCCGCCCGTTGGACAGGCCATGCTCGATGGCGGCCAGGATGGAGTCCTGGTGAGTGACGATGCTTCTTTGTAACTCGACGAACTCGGGAATCCGGCAGCGCCGCGCCCAGCCGATCCACCGTGCCAGCTCAACGACCGCATCGTCGTGCTTCATCCGGAAGATCAGCCGCAGCGATTCCTTGAGCAGGTAGGCGCGGTGCAGGGCGGGGTCCTCGAGTTCGATCAGCCGCAACGTCACCGCCTGCTTTTCGGTCAGGTTCTCCGGGTTCTTCAGCAGCGCCCACCGGCTCTTCTTGACCACGGTGGCCTGTTCCCGATCCGCGTCGGGGGTGTTGCCGGTGCCAGCCCGAGGCCGACCGCGTTTACCGAACCGCTTGCGGGGCGTCGCTTTCACGCGTGCCCGGTTCCACGCCCCGCGGCGTACCTTGTCGACCGCGGCAGTGGCCCAGGCCACCACATGGAAGGGATCCGCGCACCGTATCGCCTCGGGGCAGCGTTCGGTGACGACTTTCGCGATCCATGCGGCGGCATCGGCGCTGACATGGGTGATCGCCGCGCACCGCTGTTCGCCGAGGAGGTCGAAGAACAGCCGCAGCGTGGCTGCGTTGCGGCCCTCCGCCGCCCACACCAGCCGGCCCGAATCGTGATCAACGACCACCGTCAAATACTTGTGGCTCTTCTTGTATGAGATCTCGTCGATCCCGATTCGGCGCAACCCGTCGAAACGATCGAAGGTCTCACAGGTGTCCGCCCATACCCGATCGACAATGGAACCGACCGTGCGCCAGGCGATCTGCGTCAACTCGCACACCGCGCTTTTCGAACACCGCGTCGCCAGCCAGGCCACGGTCTCATCGAAAGCCTTGGTGTGCCCGGCCCCGTGCCGCGCCCAGGGCACGGCCGCGACGACGACGCCATGTTCACCGCACGACACCCGCGGGGTCCGCGCCTCGATGAACACCGAGGTCAACCCGGCATCCAGCGCCCTCCACCGCCGGCGCCCAGGCCCGTTGTCATAGCCCGGGCACCGACGCTGACACATGCCGCACCGTGACCGGGCCCGGGACATCGGCCGCACGGAGACCACCACACACCCCTCAACGTCGTCGAACTCGACCGCTTCCACGACCGTCTTTTCGACACCGAGAATCCGGGCCCATATCCTGTTGTTGCGCACGCCGTTATCCCTATCCGTAGCGACCTGACCGTTGACAAGCCAGAACGCTACGGGGACAACGGCGTGCGCCCCTATTCGGTCCCCAAATCACCCACAGATACGTCAGTAGAGCCCGTAGTTTTCGGTTTCCTCCGAGGTGTCGAACATGCCGACGATGAAATACGTCTGCGTGCAGGCAGATCCCGGTGCCAGAGCGATCGGCTCCCCGAGGACGACATCCACGATGCGGCCATGCTCGTCGATGGGAGTATCTCCACTGGATGCCATCGGCAGCAGCACTTTCCAGCGGTCGATCCACTGGTGGTTTCGCTGAATCTGATCCGGCCGGCTATAGCCGATGCGGTTGTTGTAGATCAGCGGTATCGCACCCTCGAAGGGCTCCGGGACACTGCCCTTGTAGTTGGACCGCACCGTCAGACCGAACGGTTTGGTCACCGTGCATCGCGACTCCGCCATCTCCGTAGCGCGCTGCTGCACCTTCTTGATGATGGGGATCGCTCGGTTGTCCCGAACCAGAACACCGCCACCTTCCCTCAAGTCGCGGGTAGCCACCGACACGATCTGCCCCTCGATGCGGGTGGTGAACTCGCAATCCCCGTCGTAATCACGGTCCCAGAGGAAATAGCTCACACCGCCGCGAATCTTCACCCCCGGAAAGCAGTCGAAAATCTTCGGATTGTCGACCATCTTGGCGATACGCCGGTCATTGATCATCCTGTCGCGGAACTCGTTCAAGCCTTTGCCGCCGGAGAACCAGCGCGAGGGGGTGATCATCACGACGTATCGCGGATCCAGGGCGATCGCCTTCTCAACGAACAGGTGGTAGATCGTCGATGCAGTCGCCCCGTATCCCTCCGTCGAGAGCTGGTAGGGCGGGTTCGTCGCGATTACGTCAAACTTCATGTCCTGTAACTCTTTTGGGGTAGTAGCGTCGTGGATGAACGAGTAGGCGTAGTTCTCCCGACCCTCGCGTTCCAAGGTCTCCGGGCCGCCGCAGATAACGCAGCGACCTCTGACGAAGGTGTGCGAGGCCGGTATGAAAGGAAGATTGCCGTCGGGATTGTCGAAATGGACGACCGACAGCTGGCTGGACGCATCGCGGGAGCAGTACAGGCTGCGCCGAGAGATCATGCCCGTCATCTGGGTGATCGAGGTGCCGAACAGCATGTTGCCGAAGATGTGCTCCCGCCGTTTGTCGAAGTCCGGTTCCCACGCGGTCAACCCCTCGAGTAATCGGGCCGCTGCTTCGCGCAGGATGACGCCCGATTTGCAGGCCGGGTCGAGCCACTTGTAGTCCGGGTTGGTCCATACCTCGGCGGGTAGCAGGTCGAGCATTGACCTGGCCACCTTCGGCGGGGTGGGCACTTCGTCGTTGGACAGCTGCGCCAGGCAGTCCAGGATGTCGGGGACGTGGTTGCCGAATCGCCGATGTAGAGCCCCCGTCATCGTTTCCTCCCCGTGGCGGCCGTCGGTTTCGGGTTGGCGGCTAGCTGTGTGTAGTGCACCGGAATTTCGTCACGTTGCGGTTCGTCGGGCAGCGTGGCGAACAGGTCGAGTTGGGAATCCGGTTCCGGTTGTTCCAAGGTGGACCATTCCCGCACAAAGGTTCCGGCTGTCCCGGGCTGGTAGGAGACAAGTTCGATCACCTGGGCGTCAGCCAGGGTGTCGGCCCGCACGATGTTCGTGGTCAGGATGGCGTCGACGGCTGACCAGAAGCCCTCGGTTCGAGTGGTCGGGTCACCGGCATGCGCGGCGATGACGGCGCGTAGACGCCGTCGGGAGTCGTCGACGTTCTCGGAGTCGATGTCGATGCCGTAGATCGAGACCAGGCACCGCAGGATGCGGTGCTCGAACTCTTCTCCGCGATATCTAGCAGTGGTCACAACAGCGAGCTTCCGTCGCAGGATCTCGACCAGAAAATTGCCGTGGCCTGCGGCCGGCTCCAGGAATGTTTTGTCGATGTTGTCGGGGTTGTCCTCGGTGGGGAACATCCCGGGCACGAGGTCGAGCATCGCGGTGACTTCGCGGTAATGGGTGTAGACCTCGGCGAGGTCGCGGACCCGGTCGCGGTGCTTGATCTGGTCATCTGGGCCGAACTCGAACAGAGCGGAGCCGACAGCCAGACCGTCACTGTGTGGGTTCACGTTGTTGACTCACCCCCGCCCCCAGGTCGATCCGAGACCGCTGTATGAACAGCGACGATAGTGAGCACAGGCCCCCGCTATCCCCGGGTTCGATCGGGGCGGCGTGTTTGGCGGCGGGGGAGTCACAGACTGAGGTCGTTGCCGTCGTTGCGGGTGCGGTGCTGGTTGCGGGAGCGTTCCCGGTATCGGGCTTGTGTGCGTTCCCAGTTGCTCCAGAAGCGGAGTTCCTGCTGGTGCTGGTCGCGGTAGGTGGCGGTGAGGGTGTCGTAGCTGGTGAGCAGCTCACGCAGGCGGGCGGCGATGCTGTGGGTGGTGTCGGGTTCGCCGAGGCGGTGGTGGGCCCAGGGATGCGCGGCGGCGAGGGCGTCGGTGAGGGCGCGGCTGGGTCCCGGTGGGGCGGTGTGGTCGGTGATGAGCACCAACTTGGTGTTGTCGCGCTGGGCGTAGCGGATCAGGGAGTTGAGCCGGTGGGCGGGGCAGTGGTCGGCGTCGTCGACGACGATCAGGGCACCCGGGGGCAGCTTCCAGCCGCGGGTGTGCAGGCTCATGGCGGCCTGGTCGGGGTCGGCGACGGTGCGCAGTGCGGGGTTCGTGGCGGCGCGGGCGGCGGCCGCGGGGGTGGCCGGCACGGCGATGACGGGATGCCGGTCGGCGGCGGCGGTGGCGGCCAGCGCCCCCAGCAGCGCGGCTCTGGCATCGGCGGTGGTGGAGGTTCCATTGAGGGTGACGGTGGTGACGTTCATGGCGCTGACGGCGATGTGGCGTACCGCCCGGCGCGCGGGCTCGCCGTCCAGTCCGCGTAAGACGTCGTCGGTCGGCGGGGTGTACACCGTTGCGGTGCTGCGGCTTTCGGCGGCAGGGTCGAGTGTCTGGCGTGATCGGGCGGGTGCGTTGTGGGGCGGTTGGGTGTTGAGCCAGTTCCGCGCCCGCTCCCACAGAGTCACCGCCTGCCCGGGGGTCGGGGTGCCCAGGTGCTGGGCCCACGGCACCGCAGCGGCCAGGGCGTCGGTGAGTTCACGGTTCGGCCCGGCTGGGCTGGTGTGGCCGGTGATCAGCAGCAGTTTGGTTCCGGTCGCCGCGGCGTGAGCGGTCAGCGCGCGCAGCTGCTCGACGGCGAGGTGGTCGGCGTCATCGACAACGATCAGCCCGCCCCTGGGCGAGGTCCACGCCCCCGACCGCAGGGTGTCCAGCGCGGTGTGGGGGTCACCGGTCACGTCGCTGTAGGGGTGGGCGGTGGCGCGGTTAGAGGCAGCGGCGCTGCCCGGCAGGGCCAGTACCTGATGTCCGTGGTCGAGGTCGGCCGTGGCGGCGATCGCCCGCACCACGGCCGCGATATCGGTGGCGCCGTCGATCTGCACCGGCTGCACGGCCTGGTGGCTGACCGCGATCCTGCGCACCGCCTCGCGGGCCTGTTCATCCAGACCGGCCACCGTCTCCGCTGGTGGCGTCCGGTGGCCGACAACAGTGCTGCGCTGACCCGCGGCGGCCAACATTTCGGTTGCCGCCGCAACAATGTCGGTGCGCTCGACCAGTACCGCCGGATCGACCGCGGCGGCGGCCCGGCGGCGTCGGCGTTCGGCGTCGTGATCCTGGCGGGCCCGGTTCAGGGCCTGCTCGCGCAGCTCCAGCAGCGCGACCACCTCAGCGGGCAGCGCGCAGCGGTCGGTGACGGCGGCGGTGGCGGTAACCGTCCGCGTGGTGTCGTCGCGGCCAAGCAGGTTGAGCAGCGCAGCACTCGCTTCGGCCGGGTCACCGCGGCGACCCTCTGCCACCCCGACGGTCGGGGTGTCGGCGTGTTCGTGGTCGCCTTCCCCGGCGATGCGCTCATAGAGGTAGACGCAGTTGGTGTCACGGCCGCGGGTCATCGCCACATACGCCGCCGACCTCGTCCCGGTGACCGAGAGCACGGCGTGGCAGCGATCCGCGGTCGCCCCCTGGGCGGCGTGCACGGTGACCGCGTACCCGTGATGGACGTGGCGGCGCAGATAGTCGCCCTCGAACACCACCCGCGCCCGATCCCCCAGCCGTCGGGCCAGGACACGCCCACCGTCGACGTCGACGCGCTCGATCAGCCAGCGCTGCCCGTTACGCACCGGGGCATCAACAATCGGGGTGGAGCCTTCGGCGGCGAAGACCGGAATCGCTGCGTCGTTGCGGCGGGAGATGACGATGTCCCCGACCCCGATAGCAGCTCGGCGCGCCCCGCCCACGGTGGGCGCGTCCTGGTCCACCCGGGTGCGGTGCAGACGCTCGTTGAGGGCGTCGGCGATCTCCCACCGGTCGGCGATCAGCAGACTGTCGACCCCGCCCGCACCATCCGCGGTCCACGCCGCCAACGCGTCGGCGGCCATGGTGACCGGATCGCCGGTGTGCAGCCGCTGATGCTCGCGATACCACTGGGCCGCCCCCGCCAGCGCGGTGTCGTCGCCGTCGCGCACCGCCAGCGACGCGGCCCGCTCCGCGGGGTCGCGCATCCGCCACACCTGCGAAAGCTGCTGGGCCCACGGCAGATCAGCGGCGAGTTGAGCGAACATGCCGCCCCGAGCTTTGACCGGGGCCAGCTGACGCGGATCCCCGACCAGAACGGTCTTTGTGCCCGCCACCCCTGCCGCGTCGAGCAGCTCACGCAGCGCAGGCGTGCCGACCATGCCGGCCTCATCGACGATCAGCACCGTCGCCGCGTCCAGGGTCAAGGTCCCGCTGCGCAGATCGGCCAGCATCCGGGCGACCGTGCCGCTGCCCTCAGCGTCCCCGGCCCCCTCGGCCAGCGCGACGTCGACAGCCCGCCCGGTCGGCGCGGCCAGCAGGACACGCGATTTCCCGGCGGCGTGCGCGCCCGCCCGCAGCGCCCGCAACGAGGTGGTCTTGCCCGACCCGGCCGGCGCGCACAACACCTGCACCAGCCACGGCGACGAGGCGATCGCCTCCACCGCGCCGGCCTGATCCGGTGACAACCCGTCGGTGTCGACCACCCCGGCGGGGATCCGCGCCGCCGTGCTGGCGGCGGTGACCCGCTCGAAGATCGCGACCTCTTCGGCGATCATCGGGGCGGCGGTGTAGCGCTCGTGGCCCTCACGTTCGTGGGGGGCGCGGGCCTCGGTGATCCGCACCGCCGCACGCTCGGCCAACCCTTCCAACACCGCCCGCGGCTCGGCCGCAGCGCCGTCCAGGGTGACCGGCATCCGCGCGCCCAACGCCTCGATCAGATCGGCGCGGGTGAACGCCGGGGAGTCGATCCCGGCCACCGCCTCACCCACCAGATCCCGCGCACTCACCGCCGCCGCGGCGATCCGCTGCTCCCGTGCCGCCGCCTGCGCCGCCGCATCGAGGGTCACTTCCCCGAACCGCTGGACCCACTCCGCTTTCAACTCAGCCCACGGGCGGTGCTCGGGTTTACGCGGCCGGGTCGCTTTCTGCGCCCGCGCCAACTGCGCCGCCGTCGGCCCATCCTCGGCGGCGATGACCAGATTCTGCGCCGCCCACTCGGCGAGTTGGGTCGAACGCTGCGACGCCGCCGCCAACAGTTCGGGGTCGACACCGGCCACCTCAGCCATCGCCGAATGCGCCGCCACCGGCCCCCACTCCACCGACAACAACTCACTGACCCGCCGCCGCACAGTGACCTGATAGACCACCCCCGCGGCTTTGGCCTCATGCCACAACGAATCACTGTCGACGGCCACCAGCTTCCCGTCAGCGCGCGGCTGCTTGTTCGGCAACAACACATGGGTGTGCAGATGCGGGTCCCCCGCCCGCGACGTCTCATGCTGATACGCCACCGCCACCAGACCCGGCAGCCGCACCAAATCCTTCTTCCCGGACACCGCGTTATGCACCCGCGTGTAGCCGGCATGGGCCGCCAAATACTCCATCGCCGCCGCGATCCCCGCGTTATGCGCCTCAGCGAACCCCTTCTCCCACACCCCGGTCGTGTCCTGGGCGCGCAACACCGACACACTCTTCGGCGCACAAAACGTCAGATCGAAACCATGGTTCGCCCGCGGCCCAAACGCATTCCCGTGCGCCCCGTTCGGGGCGACCCCGTCATCGAGCCAACGCGCCACCACCTCCAAATCGGCGTCACCACCAGCCCGCTGAACATCGCTCAACCCCACCAACCCCGCCACCTTGGCGGCGTCCCCGGCGCACAACCACACCGCGCTACGGGTCTCCGACTCCGAGTAGTACTCCCCCAACCCGCCACCCGCGGACTGCCCATCCAACCCCGCCGCCACCGCAGCCCGCGACGTGTCGTTGTAGTAGCGCACCGACCACCGCTTCAGCGGCGCGATCGTCAACACCCGACCCGCCACCCCCCTCCCACACACCGCACCGGCGCCCAACCCGGGCCGCCGCGCCGCCAGGCGCGGCCTCATCCTCGCACAAACGTGCAAATGTGCCAGATACTGAGACTGTGGTTAGGGTGGCCTTGGTTTGGGGTGGGGCTGGCGTGGCGGGAAGGGGATGGAGCGGGAATTGGGTTTACGGGGGGCTGAGGTGGAGGGGAGCCTTTGGAAGATCGGAGCTCGTGTGGGAGAGGGAAGGGCCGTGGGTTGCTGCGGGGGTTGGCCATGGGAGACGAACGAGCGGAGTCCGCCCGCCTGGTTGGGCTCGGCCGCCCGTCTTGCCGTGGAGGGTGCGGGCCCGTCACCATAGGTACATACAGGTACGCTTCGTGTACCCGTTACGTTCCTGTCGTACTTTGATTCTCGGGTGTCATCGGGTCCGGCCCGCAGGGGATGTCCAGGCCGCGGGCGGTGCGGACCGCGGCGTGGTGGGCGGCGGTGTCGGCGGCGACGGTGGCGGTGCGCCGGGACAGCGCACGGGCGGCCGCTTGCGCGGCGGCGGCGCGGGCGGCGGTGTGCCCGGCCCCGCCGAGGGCGGCCTGTCCGGCCGCACGGGCGGCGGCGGCGGTGTCGCGGGCGGCGAGTTGGGCTGCCACCCGGGTGCGGGCGTCGGCCAACTCGGCGGCCTCGCGCGCGACGTCCAGGGCGGCCGGGCGCACCGCGGGGTCGCCGTGCCAGGCCAGCATCGCCCCGAGCAACCCGATCGCGGTATGCGGGTTGTCGGGCACCCAACCATGCACCCCCGCCCAATCGGCGATCAGCGCGTTGATGTCACGTGACACCCAACCGGCGGCTGCGGGTACGGCCAGCACGCTGGCCCACGCGTGCACGCTGTGCCGGCGGGCCCACGGCGGGGCGTGCGGATCGCGCCGCCACGCTGCCGCCAACCCGGTCCCCCCGCCGTCGGGGCCTGCGCGGCGCTTTGCGCCGCGTCCACCGGCGCCCGGAGGGCGCCGGCTACCGGTAGTGAGTAGAGAAGAACTAGAGATGGAGTTCTTGAAAAGAGACCCTTCGGGATGGGGTGACAGCGCTGTGATCGCGCGGGCGAGAGCTGCGTCGTCGTGCAGCGCCCACACCGAGGCCCAGCCGCGTCCCCGGTCACCCACCCGCCACGATGCGAGCCGTTCGGTGCGGGTGCGTTGTCGGCCGCGGAGCACCTCGGTCGCGACCCCTAAGAGGCGAAGCGCGGCGTCGGCGCGTTGGACGGTGCGCACGGACAGGCCTGTGTCGGCGGCTAGGCGCTCGTTGGTGGGGCGGCTGTTACGGCCGGTGGCGTACTCGGCGTAGTCGGCCCGGGCGGCGGCCACCGCCAGGACCGCGGCCCGGCTGACCTGATTGGCCCCCAGCAGCGGGCGCACCGCGATGTTGTAGCGCAAGTCATAGGCGATCGGGACCGTGAACCGCACCCACCGCTGGCCACGCCCCACCCAACACCCGACACCGGCCCACACCCCGGCCTCTAGCTCAAGAACAATCCCCGGCGCCGCAGGGGGCAGCAACGGGGTGCCGGCGCCGCCGCCACTCCCCCGCTCACAGCCCGCCTGGGCGACTCGCACCGCCCACGGCCGGGTGCGAGCCACCCCGCGGCGGCGCAACAAAGGGCCACAACCGCGGTAGCCGGCCGGGCGAAGATCACCATTCGATAAATCACGGTGCGTCCCGTCTAGAACTGCAGACAGGTATGAGCTACCGTGAGACGAGTCCTGCAACAGACACGTCCCTTTCAAGGGGCAACGGGTGCGGACCCGGAACCGAGCTGGTAACTCGGTTCAAACCCTCGACAAGGCCCCCGAATGGGGGCCTTCGTCATATCTGGGGCCTTCGGATCGCACCGCTATGGATTTGTCCACATCTGCCCGACCGCACAAACGCGGTCCGGGCCGCGGGTGCTACATCGCCAGTGGCAGAACCTCCCGCTCTTTGTTCAGCTCACGGACGAGGTCTGGGTGGCCGGTGTGCTCGGCGAGCACATCGGCCACGTACTGCCCCATCGGTATGCCGAGCTCGGCTGCTTTGGACTTGACGGCCTCATAGACCACGAGCGCCGGCCTGGTGCTGATCTGTCCACGTTCACCCTTGTGGGTCTTGCGTTGGGCCATAGCGCGACCATGCCAGGTCGGCGCCGGAAAAAGCGGGATCACCGCTCGGCGTGTCGTTAGCAGCTAACACGGTGCCCCGGGAAGACTTCGCGTTATGTGGGATGCCGCGGGCAACGATGATGACGACGGCCTAGGACTGTGCGCCGCGCTGCACGCCGTTGCGCTGGCCGCCGCAACCCCTGCCGCCGTCGAATGGGTCGTCACCGGCCGCTGGCCCACGCCTTCAGCACCGCGCGTGGAGATTCAATGGCCGCCTACCGGCGCGGAAGCGTGCCACCGCCTGGCATGACGCCTCGGGAGATCGAAGCGGCAATCGTCGCCGCTTACGCCCACGAGCTCCGCTTGCCCCGCGACTGGAACCTCGGTACTTGAGCGGAAGGCCCCCGCGAGCGCGCCGGACCGAAAGCTATGCACGCCCGCCCTGTAGAACGGCCCGTGCCGCTTCTAGAAGAGGTGAGAGGCCTCTGCTGCAGGGGCGAACGAAAGGACCTACGTTGGGCGTCGAACTGTTCGTTGACGAGTCGTGTCGGACGGATTATCTGCTGTGCGCAGCGGTAGTGCCGGTCGCGAATCTGGCGGCCGCGCGTCGACGGATGAGGGAACTGAAGCCGAACAACCGCGACAGGCTGCACATGCACGCCGAAACCCGGAACCGAGATCGGATCTTGTCTCAGTTCCTCAAGTCGCCACCGATCGACCAGGCGCACGTCTTCGTCGCTGCCCGGCGCGGAACTCAATACAGCCAGCGGCGAGCTCGCACGCGCTGCTTGGAGGCACTGGGGAACTACGCCGCCGACCACGGCGTCACGCGGGTGCTGATCGAATCATGCTCGCAGGACAAGCAGGACCGAACGGCGGTTGTGGGGGCGCTGGCCACCAAATCAGCTGCGGATCGAGTCCGCGTCGCCCTCGACAGCCCTACAGCGCATGAGCTGCTGTGGGCCGCCGATCTGGTGGCGTGGGCCTACGGCGCCGGAGGCGCAACGCGCGCTGCCATCGCGCCCCTGGTGACGGTGCATCGCGTGAATCTGGATTGAAAAAGCTCCACAACGCGCGAGAGCCGGGCGACCAAGCAAAACGTGCTGGCTCCCGGCTCCACTTCCCTGGCTCTTCACCAAGGCCTCTTAAGCGTACGCCGATCAGTCAACTTCTCGTCAAGCAACCCGCGCCGGTTTCGATCTGAGCAACAACAACCTAAACCGGGCGCGAGCCACAGGGCCCTCGTCCCCGCCATTCAGCTAGACCGACACCCACCGCATGCGGCCGGCAACCGGTGAACCTCACCACAGGAGCGGTACAAGCCCCCGAACAGTGAAGATGCAATTACGTTATGACGTAACGGCGTGTTGACGCATATGCGTCATTGCGCTGCGACGTATGGTTCGTCCATGCCGATCTTGTCTCTGGTACACACCAAGGGTGGGGTGGCCAAGACCACCAGCGCGGTCTACCTGGCCACCGCAGCCCATCGTCGAGGTATCGACGTCGAGCTCATCGACGCTGATCCCCAGGGCTCGGCCTTGGAATGGGCCACCGACGCCCAGGGCGACAACCCATTGCCCTTCCCTGTTCTGCCGGCCACCCGTCCGCTCACCGTCAACTCCGACCGTGAACTGACGATCGTCGATACTCCACCTGGGACCGCCCAGGTCATCCAGGAAGCCATCGACATCGCCGATCTCGTTGTCGTCCCTACCGGCGCCTCTCCCCTCGACGTGCGCCGCGTGTGGCCCACCCTGGAAATCACCGCCCACCGACCCACCGCAGTCCTGCTCACCGGGGTCGACCTACGCACGCGCCTAGCCGACGAGGTGAAAGCACTCCTGGAAGGCGAAGGCGTGCCGGTCGTCTCCACTCCGATCGTGCGGCGCGAAGATGTTCGCCGCGCCTACGGAACCGCGCCGGCCTATCTGCACGGCTACGACGACGTACTCACCGAACTAATGAAGGCGCTTGTCCATGTCTGATCTGACTTCCAAGATGGCCGCCCGGGTCAAGACCGAGCCCGGTCGTCGGGCAGCCGAGGCATTCCGTTCCCCCGCCGACGATATGCAGCGGGCGACGGTCTACCTGCCCCGTGCGACCGTTCGAGCGCTCAAGCAGGCCGCTCTGGATCGAGAAACCAGTATGAGCAAAATCCTCACCGAACTGGCCGAACAGTGGCTCTCCTCCAACAAGACGTAAAGACGTAAAGACGCAATAGCGCATTGACGCAGTTGCATCAGTACGTCACGCGAGAGTTGGGACCGTGGCCTCTAGAGACTCACCATCACGAACTTTCTCGCTGTAGCCACGCGGCACGACGTCCGCACATATGACGTAATGCCGTAATTGCGTCATTACGTGAAACGGTCACTTCGTGTTGGTTTCGTCCTTGGTGTTTTTGCTGATGGTGTCGAGGACTTCGCGCAGGGTGCGGGCGGTGGCCTGGGCTTCGGCGGCGAGTAGTTCGGCGCTGTGGGCGAGGGCGCGGGCGTCGGCGGCGTCTTTGGTTGCGGCGGCGGCGAGGGCGGCGTGTTCGTTGCGGGCGGTCTCGGCGGCGGCGCGACGGGTGTCGAGGTCAGCGAGCTCGCGGCGTAGTTGCGTCGCTTCGGCCTCGGCGGTCTCGGCGCGGGTGATCGCGGCGGCCAGCTCGGCCAGGGCATCGGTCTCGGCCTGGACCAAGGCGGCCCGCTCGGCGGCGGCGGTTTCGGCCTGCTCGTCGCGGGCAGCGGCCACCGCCGCCGACCACAGCGGATCCAGAACCCGCACCAGCACATCGGCCGGCACCGGGGAGACATCCCGTGCGGGCCGGTTGGTGCGTAGCCATTCACCGGCCGCATCCGTGCTGACCCCTGCCCGCTCGCGCAGGGACCGCACGGTCACCGGCTTGCCCTCCACGCTCAGCGCGGCGAACGCATCAGCCAGGGCGGACGCGGCGGCGGTGCTCTTAACGGCCATAGCGGGAGACTCCCATCCATACGATAGGTACGTTTCGTGTACCGGGTACGTTTCTGATTGTACCTGCTCGGCTGTTCGTACGCAACAGGCCAAGGGGTGGCTCCTGGGCAGCGGTCTCGAGCAACGCGCTCATCCTGAAACCCGCGCCAGGGGCGCTACGGGTTGCCCGGCATGTCAGGGGGCCCGGTCGGCATGGGTGCTGAATCCGTCGTACCTCGGGAGGAGAATGGCCCAACATGATGGAGGGTGGGGATGGCGATCGCGAACCAGGACTACATCGACGCCGCCGTGGCCGGGTTGGAGCCCAAGCAAGCTTGGAAAGTGCTCAACGTGATCGGCAGTGGTCGCCTGGAGGGTCTTGAGCCCAAGCCGGGAAGACGTTGACCGGCTTGTTCAGATCGCCTCGGGTTCGATCACCATCGAGGAAGCGATCGCGGAACTAGACGCGCGATACAAGCCCACAGGGAAAGCACCCCGGCCCGATGGGCTAGGACCGCGCGGCGAGCAGCAGTGGTCGATAAGACAGCAGTCGAGTGCGGGTTAACCGAACCTTGGATCTCAGTGCAGACGTAAAGACGTAATTACATCATTGCACTATTGCGTCATCGATGCTGGTACGAACCTCAACGCCCGGTGGCCGGGCTGAATTGTCAGAGGCCCGTGCCAGCATCACGGGCATGGCAGCACCCAAGGCGAAAGACACCGCCGCCCAGCGGCGCCAGCGCGCCATCGAGCTCGACGACCAGCGATGACGCTCCTGGGCTACGCCCGCGTGTCGACCACACACCAAAGTGTCGATATGCAGGTGCAAGCGCTCAAAGACGCTGGGGTCGAGCATGTCTGGACAGAGCAGATGTCCGGCGGGCGCGATGACCGCCCCGCCCTGACCGCGCTGCTGGCCGCCGCCACCACCGGGGATGTGCTGATGGTGTGGCGACTGGACCGACTCGGCCGCTCCCTGCCGCACCTACTCAGCGTCGCCGCCGACCTCGATGCCCGAGGAATCGAACTGCGCTCCCTCACCGAGGCCATCGACACCACCACCGCCGGGGGCCGGCTGGTCTTCCACGTCTTCGCCGCCGTCGCCCAATTCGAACGCGCACTAGCGGGCGAACGATCCGCCGCCGGGGTCGCCGCAGCCCGAGCAGCCGGGCGAATACCGGGCCGGCCGAAACTGCCCGCCGACACCATCGCCGCCGTACACACCCTCGACACCGCAGGCACCCCTAGAGCGAATATCGCCCGTTCCCTGGGCATTTCACGATCCAGCGTCTACCGCGCCTTGTCCTGACCTCGCCCCCCAAAGTGGTGCCCCCGCCACCGTCGTCGCAAAGGAGAACATCATGACGTGGCTACATGACCAACAGTTTCAGATGATGGTCCAACGGTGGCGCAGCGACAATCCTGGGCAGGAGCCCGACGAGAAGACCATCGACACCTTGCGCATCCAGGCGCAGATGATCGTCGATGACATCGCGCGGTCGCAGTACCTGGAAGAAAGGGCTCTACTGACCCTTCTGTGGGTGGTTCTTTCCGGGGAGTCGTGGTGGTCGACCGCCGAGGCTGAGCATGGCCAGGGCGATCAGGGCTTCGGGACTGCGGAATCCGAACGCGACGCGGGTGGTGAGCCGGATCTTGGTGTTGACCGATTCGATCCGCCCGTTGGAGAGGCCGTGTTCGATGGCGGCCAGGATGGAGTCCTGATGAGTGACGATGCTTCTCTGTAACTCGACGAACTCGGGAAGTCGGCAGCGACGCGCCCAGCCGATCCATCGCTGCAGTTCCACGGCCGCGTCGTCGTGCTTCATCTGGAAGATCAGCCGCAACGATTCCTTGAGCAGGTAGGCGCGGTGCAGGGCGGGGTCCTCGAGTTCGATTAGCCGCAACGTCACCGCCTGCTTCTCGGTCAGGTTTTCGGGGTTCTTCAGCAGCGCCCACCGGCTCTTCTTGACCACGGTGGCCTGTTCCCTGTCCGCGTCGGGGGTGTTGCCGGTGCCAGCCCGGGGCCGACCGCGTTTGCCGAACTGCTTGCGGGGCCGTGCTTTTGCACGGGCCCGGTTCCACGCTCCGCGGCGTACCTTGTCGACCGCAGCGGTGGCCCATGCCACCACATGGAAGGGATCCGCGCACCGTATCGCCTGGGGGCAGCGTTCGGTGACGACTTTCGCGATCCATGCAGCGGCATCGGCACTGACATGGGTGATCGCAGCGCACCGCTGTTCGCCGAGGAGGTCGAAGAACAGCCGCAGAGTGGCTGCGCTGCGGCCTTCTGCCGCCCACACCAGCCGGCCCGAATCGTGATCGACGACCACCGTCAAATACTTGTGGCCCTTCTTGTAGGAGATCTCGTCGATCCCGATTCGGCGCAACCCCTCGAAACGATCGAAGGTCTCACAGCTCTCCGCCCATACCCGATCGACGATGGAACCGACCGTGCGCCAGGCGATCTGCGTCAACTCGCACACCGCGCTCTTCGAACAGCGCGTCGCCAGCCAGGCCACGGTCTCATCGAAGGCCCTGGTGTGCCCGGCCCCGTGCCGCGCCCAGGGCACCGCCGCAACGACGACCCCATGCTCGACGCAGGACACCCGCGGCGTTCGGGCCTCGATGAACACCGAGGTCAGCCCAGCATCCAGCGCCCTCCACCTCCGCCGCCCCGGCCCGTTGTCATAGCCTGGGCACCGACGCCGACACATTCCGCACCGCGACCGGGCCCGGGAACTCGGCCGCACCGAGACCACCACACACCCCTGGTCTTCATCGAACTCGACCGCTTCCACGACCGTCTTTTCGACACCGAGAATCTGGGCCCATATCCTGTTATTGCGCACGCCGTATCCGTATCCATAGCGACCTGACCTTCGATAAGCCAGAACGCTACGGGGACAACGGCGTGCGCCCCTATTCGGCCCCTACACCACCCACAGATACGTCAGTAGAGCCAGACATTCCCCAAATTGGTTGACCCGACCAACACCCGCACGACGCGCATCTTTCTTTTCGACGCGGGGCATCGAATCCCAGGCATTCAGGACCCGCGTCGGCTCTTCGATCAGGAAGCGCCCCTGTCGAACTTCCTGCAGAAGAACTTCCGTGCGCTGGCCTTCTTCAAGAAGGCGGGGCTGCGCTACCTCGGCGCCGAAGTGGCCATCGTGCCCGGATGCAAGATCGACATCCTGACCGAACACAAGAAGACCAACGAACTGGTCGGCATCGAGTTGAAGGCGTCTGAACCTGACAAGGGACTCGTTTCCCAGGCCGGGCGATACATGACCGCCTTGAAACAAAAAGCGGCCAGAGACGGACGCCCCGGGGCGCGACTGCTGATCGTCTCGGGCCAGCCGGATCAAGAGTTCCAGTCACAGGTGCAAGCCCTGGCGGCGAAACGGGGAGTGCCCACGCAGTGGCTGACCTACACGGTGGACCTTGCTCTCAAAGAGGCGCCCTAGTTCTCCCCTGATGGCCCAGGAGCATTGTGGCGGTCGGATGAACCGGCTGGCCCCTCGGTCGGCGGGCACGGCCGCGGGCTTCCCCAACGTGTCAGGCAGCGACCCGACTCCCGGCGCGATTCCGCCGCTCACCGCCCCTAAACGCCCGGGTGGTGAGCGGGGCCTCCTCCCATGCCGAACATCAACGTGCCCTATCTCACCCCGGGTGCTTTCCGCGGCCGCTAACTCGGCGTTGCCTGAGGTGCCCGTCTGCTACCCGCTCGTGAAGGAGCTCGCCGCCGACGGGATTCCCGTGGCGGTGAGGTTCCGGGCACTCAAGCTCGTCCGCCAGCCCTACTACCGCAGGCTGGCCGACCCCGTGACCGACGCCGAGTATCTCAAGACGCAACGGGCCAACGCCCTGTTCGATGCCCCAATCAAGGCGGTGTGATTCAACGAGAGCAGTCTCCGGACTCACCGGGACGGGTCAGTCTGCTTGGGGAACGCGGTGAACGCCAGCAGGTCCGCGAGGGCGTCTTCGAGGTGTTGTGCGACCTTGGGGAGCTTGTCGGCCAGGACGTCAATGAGCCGATCATATTGTGCGGCAACCGATTGCGCACCGGGCTGGTCGAAGACTGAATGCAGCAGGGTGCGTACCCACGGCCACGAGGCTTTGAGGGTGATGGCCATCAGGTTCGTCGTGTAATGCGTTCTGCAGCGCTGCCAGGCCGCCCCAGGCAGGGTCGCCCCGATCGCGACCACTCCGGCGTGGGCATCGCTGGTGACCAACTTGACCCCCGATAAACCCCGGGAGCAAAAACCTAGATGACGCTTACCTATCTCCCAGTTTCCTGCTTACAATCAGGTCTGCTGGCTTACGCTGCACCATCGGGGGTAAAAATGTTTGCTCAACGTTTGTCGGGTATTGCTGGGATGCTCTCGCGGGAGTCGCATCCGTGGCTGGTTGCGTTACCCGCGTCTTGACCAGCGGTGAGACTCATGATGAAAAACCTTTCCGGTACTCTCAGCAACACGCGGCAGGGTCCACGGCCGACGATGACGCGCTCGGCACCTTCCTCAGTGCGTGCTGCGATCGCAGGCGTGGGCTCGTGGTTGCCGGACCAAGTGGTGACCTCCGACGAGGTGGAGCGGCGCATCGCCGAGGCGAGTCGCGTACATGACTTCGCTCCGCCTCCTGGTGTGGTGACCGAGCGCACCGGTGTGCGCGAGCGCCGCTACAAGCGGCCGTACGAGGACGCGAGCGACATGGCGGTTCGTGCCGCCGAGCGCGCGCTCGCGCAGGCTGGTACCTCGATCGGCGAGATCGACCTCATCATCTTCGCCTCGTCGAGCCAGGACATCGTGGAGCCGGCGACGTCACACCTCGTCAGCCACAAGCTCGGCGCGGACGGCGCGATGGTGTTCGACATCAAGAATGCGTGCAACTCGTTTATGAACGGCATGCAGGTCGCCGATGGGCTCGTCCGCACCGGGCAGTACGAGAAGGTGCTGGTGTGCACCGGCGAGGCGCCGAGCGAGGCGATCCGCTGGGAGGTCCGGAACTGGGAGCACATGAAAACGTCGTTCGCTGGCTACACGTTCGGTGACGCCGGCGCGGCGATGGTGCTCGAGGCGCGCAGCGACGGCACGGGCATCCGCTACCTGGACTTCCGGGCTGCCAGCCGCCACTGGGAGGTCTGTACGCTGCGCGGGGGCGGCACGATGCATCCGCGAGATCCCGAGCACAGCTACTTCGCGGGTGACGGCAACTCGATGCGTGACGCGTTCATCGAGCTCGGCCCGCAGATTATTGTCGACTGCTTCGAGCGTACAAAGACCTCGTTCGATGACTACGACGTCGTCATCTTCCACCAGGTGACCGGCCCGTTCCTCGACACATTCCTGGCGATCACCGGGGTGCCCGAGTCGAAGGTCGTGCGCACAATCGATACGCTCGGCAACATCGCGAGCGCGACAATGCCCCTGCAACTCGAGCGTGCGATGGACGACGGTCGCGCCAAGCACGGATCGAACATACTGTGGATCGGCCTCGGCGCCGGCATCAGCGTCGGCGTGATGGTCACCCGCCTATGAGACCACTCGTGCAGGGGACTTGGGACACCGGCGCCGCCCTCGCACAGCGCAACGAGCGCAAGCTCTTCATCGCCGCGCAGCCACTCGGCTGGACGATCGCGAAATGGGCGATGAAGCGCCACCCCGACATATGGCGGGTGCCCGGCCTGGGCTACGTGGTCAGTGGGGCGGAGGTAGCGCGCGAGATCCTGCTCGACGGCGAGACTTACACGAAAACCGGCCCGCGATGCACGGGCGTGCTCATGACGCAGGTGATGGGTGAGTACGCGCTGCTCAATATGGACGGTCCGCCCCACGTTTCGCTGCGCCGCAAGATGCAGGACCTGTTCACGCCGAAGTACATCCGGGCGATGACCGGCCAGGTGCTCGGCGAGCTGGCGGCAGGTTTGCACGACGACCTCGCCGCGGGTCGCGAGGTGGACGTCGCCCGCTTCGCGCAGGCGTTCACCGGCACGATGCTTTGCCACATGAACGGCATTGAGCTCAAGGGCGACGCACTCGAGCGGCGCGCACTCGAGTTATATGACGTCGGTGCGGAGATCGCCGCCCTCGTGCCGCTGCGCGTGAGGGCAGTCAACGAACGCACGGTGAAGCGGGCACGCGAGCTGTTCGCTCGTCTCGTCGATGGCACCGACGCGGCGTACCGCAGCGGCAGCCCCGACACGATCCCCGGACGGATGCGCGAGATCGGACTCTCGCTCGAGGAGGCACGGGGCGTCATCGGCATCGTTATGCTCGCCGGCACCGAGACGACGTCGACCGCCCTCGCCCGCATCGTCGCTTTGCTGTGCGATACCGGACAGTGGGGGCGGCTGCGCCAGGACCCGGCGCTGCTCGATGGCGCGATCGACGAGGGCCTACGCGTTGTGACGCCCGTACCGGCGTTCACCCGCACGATCGCGCGCGACCACGAGCTGCGTGGCGTGAAGCTCAAGGCGAACCAGTTGCTGCTCGGGTTCATGACCAACGTGTGCCGCGACCCGCGCGTCATCGACGACGGAGACAAATTCGACATCGGTCGCAGCATGCCGGGCTCACTGCGCCACCTGTGGTTCGGCGCCGGCGCGCACTTCTGCCTTGGTTTGAGCCTCGCCAAGCGAGAGCTGTCCATGGTGCTCGAGGCGATCATGCGCCTCGAGCGGGAGGTGGAGATCGTCGACCGCCGCGCCGCGCGGGGCGTGCTGCTGCCCACTTATGAGCGGCTCGTGATCCGCATGAAGGGCGCCGGGTAGTGACGGCGATCCCGAGCCACGCACTGGATACCTCGCTCGCCAGCGGCAACCTCGCCGCGATGGTCGACGCGGTCGTCGAGAACGCGCGCGTGAGCGGCGGCTACGAACTGCTCGTGCAAGGCGAGCGCCGCCTCGCGGGCGCGACGCTCGCTGACCAGATCGAGCGCACCGCCCATGGGTTCAGCCGACGCGGGATGGGTCCCGGCGACGTGATCCTGTTCGGCGTGCGCCCCGGCATCGATGCGCTCGTGCTGGTCATGGCTGCGATGCGCAACGGCGCCGTTATCACGTTGTTTGATCCGGGCGCTGGCAACGAGCTGTTCGCGCGGCGCCTCGAGTTGCTGCGCCCCAGCTGGGTCGTCTCCGAGTCGCTGCTCTACGCGGCTAGCGCGCGCACTCCACTATCGATCTACCTGCGCCGCGCCGGGCTCGAGCTGCCGCGCCTGGCGACGGTGCCCGGACAGCACGTGCGCGCCGGTCGGCGTGTGCTCGGACTTGTGCCGCGCTCGCTCGCGCTGCACAAGCTCGTCCGGGAGTCGGCCGGCGAGCCTGCCTCGCTGCCCGCGCACATCCAGCCCCACGCTCCAAGCATGGTGGTCTTCACGTCCGGCACGACCGGCATGCCCAAGGGCGTGCAGCACACCGGCCGCTCCATCACCGCCGCGGTGCGGATGCTGCTCGGGGGGTTCGAGCTACCGACCGACGCGGTCGTCTATACCCACAACCTCCTCACGCTCGTGGTCGGCGCACTCAAAGGCCTGCGCTGCGTGGTCGCGCCGCTGTCGATCACGCCCGAGAAGTTCCTGCGCGACGTCGAGGCGCACCGTGTCACACACGCGTTCCTGCTACCTGTCGAGGCATGGAAGGTGGCGCTGCACTGCGAGCGCACTGGGCGACAACTGCCGGAATCGCTCCGGCACCTTTTTCTGTTCAGCGCGCCGATCACTTCGACCGTGCTCGAGCGCGTGCACGCGCTCGGCAGCGATGACATGAAGATCACCTGCGTCTATGCGATGACCGAGATGATCCCTGTCGCGTGGATCGACTCGCGCGAGAAGCTAGCATGGTCGGGCGACGGCGACGTCGTGGGCCAGCCGGTGCCGGGTGTCGAGACACGCATCGTTGGCGAGGAGCTCGAGCTCCGCGGCCCGAACTCGTTCCTCGGCTACGTCGGCATGGGATGCGTCGACTGGCACAGGACGGGCGACAACGCGCGCATCGACGACGAGGGCCGGATCGTGCTGATGGGCCGTGCGAAGGACATGCTCATTCGTGACGACTTCAACCTTTATCCGGGTTTGTACGAGCCGACGATCAGCCGCATCGACGGCATAGGAGCGTGCGCGATCATCGGCGTACCGGATCCTGAGACCGCCGACGAGCGCGTGCTGCTCTACGTCGAGCGGGACCCGGCGGTGCATGGACTCACGAGTGATGAGCTGCGCAAGCGCGTGGAGCGCGGCATCCGCAGCGGCGACACCCGCATCGACGTGAAGGCGCTTCCCGACGAGATTCGGGTGGTCGAGCAGCTGCCGCGCTCGGGCCGCAGCCACAAGATCGACCGCACGGCACTGCGCGCGCAGGCGGCAGACCACGGGAAGCGGCGCGATGAGCGATGACCCGAACGAGCTGTGGATCGTGATCCCGGCCTACAACGAATCGGCATGGATCGGCTCGACGATCGATGCGCTCGCGCTGCAGGATGGCGTGTCGCCGACGGTGCTCGTCGTCGACAACGCGAGCACCGACGACACCGCCGGAGCAGTGACGGCCGCGGGCCTGCGTCATCCCATGCTCGACGTGCGCACAATCCGCGAAGACGAGAAGGGCACCGGCGCCGCGTGCGACAGCGGCTTCCGCTACGCCATTGAGCATGGCGCAACCTACGTCCTGCGCACCGACGCAGACTGCCTGCCCACGCCCGCCTGGGCGTCGCGCATGCGCGACGCACTCGACGGCGGACTCGACCTGGTCAGCGGCAACTACCGCGCGCGCACCGACGACGGCACCGCACCGTTCGCTGCGTCAGTGACCGTCCCGATCGTCTACGGCCTAGTGCGCTTTGTCGGACGCACCCGCCCCAACAACAATCGCAGGAGCGAGGGCTACCGGGCGCCGTACATCCTCACCCCCGGCGGAAACATGGGCATCCGCGCCACCGCATACCTCGAGTGCGGTGGCTTCCCGCGCACAAGAATCGAAGACGCGCACGAGGACAAACAGCTCGTCAACCGTGTGCGCAAGGTGAGCTCGAAACTGGGCTACCGCCGCGACGCGGTGGTGCGCTTCTCCAATCGCCGCGCCGCGCGCAACGGCATCCTCAACAACCTGCGCTGGTACCTCAACCACGGCGACGGGCAAGGGGTCGTCGATGTCCGTTGATCTACCGAGCCGACCGCGGGTCGCGGTCACCGGTGCGAGCGGCTTCGTCGGCGGCCGGGCCGCCGACCGCCTTGAGCGCGCCGGATACGAGGTGTGGCGCTTCGGCCGCCGCCCCGCCGAGCGCATCCCCGAGGCGCAGCGCGCCCGCTACCGCAGCTGGGACATCGAAACCGGTCCGCTCGAGGACGCGCCCGAAGTCGACGCCGTCGTGCACAGCGCGGGACTGGTCGACGACTGGGGCACTTATGAGCCATTCCGCCGCGGCAATGTCGACGGCACACGCCACGTGCTTGCGACGTGGCCGGAGGCGCGCATCGTCCACGTCTCGAGCGCGAGCGTCTATGACCCGCGCGCCGACCACTCGTGCGTGCGCGAGACCGACGCCGACCCCGCCGACGTCGCGGACACGAAGCGGGTGCGTTGGCTCAACGCCTACGGCCGTACCAAGCGCGAGGCGGAGAACCTGGTGATGAAGGAGGCTGCCGACCGCAGCATCATCCTGCGGCCGCACGCCGTGTACGGCCCCGGCGACACGACGCTGCTGCCGCGACTACTGCGTCGCTTCCGCTTTGGGCGGTTGATGATGGTCGGGGCGCCCGGCGATCGCATCTCGCTTACTCATGTTGACAACGTGGCGTGGGCGGTGGAGCTTGCGATCGAGTCGGGCGCGACGGGCGCATTCAATATCGCCGACCCGACCGCCGCGACCAAGCAGGAGCTGCTTACCACCGCGCTGCGACGCGTCGGGCGGCCCGAGCGGATCTTCTACATCCCTGGCGACGCGGCCTGGGCATTCGCGAACGTTGCCGACGCCACACATCTTTATGGCCGGCTGCCGCGCCCGATCGTGACGCGGTACCAGCTCAGCCACCTCCTCCATGACTTCGTATACGACCTCACCAAGGCGCGCGGAGTGCTCGGCTACGTCGACCCGCCCTTCGACTCGCCGTCGGGCCTCGAGACGATCGATCCCCTCGTCCGGACGTCGAAGACTGCCTCTCCGTACCGTTGATCATCCATCCCGATCTCGCCAGCGGGGTTCGTCTTGACTGTTACCTGAGCAAGGTGCCGTTGGGTCGCCCACTCGGCGGCCTGCGCCGTACGACTTTCGGCCACCAGAACCACGGTCCCATCAAAGCGGCGATCGAGGGCGTCATGAACGCCCGGATCACCATCGTGTCGAAGAGCAAGCCGAGTCCGATCGTCGTGCCGACCTGGGCAACCACGATCAAGTTGGACACCGACATCGCCATCATCGTGAACGCGAAGACCAAGCCTGCTGTCGTCACCACCGAGCCGGTGCCACCCATCGCTCGGATGATGCCGGTGTTGATGCCCGCCGGTACCTCTTCTTTCATTCGGGCTACCAGCAACAGGTTGTAATCGGCGCCAACCGCAAGAAGGATGATGACCGCAATTGCGATTACGACGAATTGCAAGGGCATCCCGAGGATGTGCTGCCAGAGCAGTATCGACAGCCCGAATGACGTTGCTAGGGACAGCACCACCGTGCCGACGATCACCCCTGCCGCGACGACGCTGCGGGTGATCAGCAACATGATGCTGAAGACCAGTGACAGCGCCGCCAAACCGGCAATCCGCAGGTCGTACTTGTTACCTTCCTGCAAGTCTTTCAGAGCCGAGGCGATGCCACCCAGATAGACCTTTGAGCCCTCCAATGGCGTGCCCTTGATGGCGTTGAAGACCGCGGACTTGATCGCATCGATGCGGCTCATACCCGCCTCCGACATCGGGTCGTCCTCATGGGAAATAACAAAGCGGGCCGCGCGGCCATCGGGCGAGATGAAGTTCTTCATGCCCCGCTTGATCACATCGTTGTCGAAGATCTCCGGCGGGGCGTAGAACATGTCGTCGTTGAACGAGTCGTTGAAAGCGGCAGCCATTGCCGACGAGCCCTCGTTCATCGCGGCCACATAATCCTGTATCCCCGACTGGGTGGCCTGAAATGACAGCACCATGGATCGCATTCGCGCCATCGACTCGATCGTAGGTCGCATCAGTGAACTAAATTGCGGCAGCAGGGAATCAAGCTGATGCAGATGGGGAAGAAAGCGCTGCATGTCGTCGGTCATGGTGTTGAGACCGTCGAGAGAGTCGAAGGTTGACCGAATCGCCTGGCACAGCGGAATGTCGAAACAGTGCGGCTCCCAGTACAGGTAACTGCGTACAGGGCGGAAGAAGTCGTCGAAGTCGGCGATGTGGTTCCGCAGGTCGGCGATATCGAGAGCCAACTGGTCGGACATTTGCACCATGTCGTGCATGGTGCCGCTCATCTCCTCCATCAAGTCGATCATCTGCGTCATCGTGTTGATGGTTGCCTGCATTTCCTCACCCTGGGCCAGCATGTCGGCCATCAGTTCCTGCATGTATGAGCGGTTCATCGTCTGCAGTGACCCGCTAATAC
>Ga0208693_1000685_pt1 | contig 26297 bp, 20 predicted proteins | sample AD_UKC071_MetaG_FD_184438 | JGI IMG/M metagenome (GOLD analysis project Ga0208693, IMG submission 184438) | Active sludge microbial communities of municipal wastewater-treating anaerobic digesters from USA - AD_UKC071_MetaG (SPAdes) (version 2) | ecosystem: Engineered > Bioreactor > Anaerobic >... | reverse complement strand
ACGTACCGTGCTCAGTTCGCGCAATGCCGCCGGCGCCCTTGTCAACGGCACCGGCCCCACCCAGCCTGGCACCACGCAGGCCATGAACGGCATCAATCCGCTCGACCTGCCTGGTCAGGCGGGCTGCTCGTCCATCGACGGCATGGCTGCTTACGACGAACTGTTGTGGGCGACGCCCGCTGCCAAATGGGGGTGCGCCTGGGACACCGGCCGTGCGGCGGTGCTGCAGCAACCGGTGGAAAACACCAACGCCGTGGGTCGCGTGACGTTCAAGATCAACGATTCGCTGACACTGTTCGGCGAGGCGATCGCAGCGGATGTGAAGTCCCGCAAGACTTTCTCGGCCAACCAGATCAGCAGCAGCACCTCAAGCACCAGCCCGTTGTTCAACCTGCTCTATCCCAGCACGGGATCGGCCTACAACCAGGTGTTCAATGCACTGGTGGCACTGTTCCCAACCATCGAGGAAAACCGCGGTCAGGGCATCGCCTACCGCTGGCGCTGCATGCCCTGTGGCCCACGTGAAATCGAAACCTCGGCCAAGACTGATCGCTACCTGATCGGCGGCGAGGGCACCTTCAAGTCGTGGGACTACAAGTTCGGCTTCTCCCAGGCCAACAGCGATACCCGCTCGACGCTCGCCGGCGGCTACTACTTCAACGACAAGTTCGTCCCGCTGCTCCGTTCAGGTCTGCTGAACCCGTTCCTGCTGGCTGGTCAAAGCCAGTCCGCTGAGGCGATGGCGGCGCTGGCCGCTGCCTCGGCGACCGGCACGGTGCTGTACGGTGGCAAGTACACGACCAATCAGGGCGACTTCTCGGCGTCTGGACCCGTATTCAAGCTGCCAGCCGGCGACGTCATGGCTGCCGTGGGTGTTGATATCCGGCAGGAGAAATACCGCTTCAACGGTACCGAAACCGATCTCGCCGTACGCAACAATATTTTCAACGCCCCGTTCGATGCGGTGAATAACCTCAACGGCGTCAAGCGCGACGTCCGAGCAGCCTACGCAGAGGTGCTGATCCCTGTCACCAAGTCGCTCGAAGTCACAGGCTCGGTACGGCACGACAACTACTCCGGCTTCGGCGGCACCACCAACCCGAAAGTGACCTTCCGTTTCGCACCAGTTCAGGAAGTTCTCTTCCGTGGCTCGTACAGCACCGGCTTCCGGGTGCCGACCTTCAGTCAGCTGTTCTTTGGCATCACCGAGTCTCCTTACTCCGGCAAAGATCTGGTCGACCCGGCCAAGTGCCCCACCCTGATTGTCAGCACCGCCGCTGGCTGCGCGTCAATTACGCCGACCATTCTCTCCGGCGGCAAGCCCGATCTTGGCCCGGAAAAGTCGAAGCAGAGCTCGCTGGGTATCGTGTTCGCGCCGACCAACTGGCTGAGCGGTAATGTCGACTACTGGGACATCCGCCGTGACGGCACCATCCAGTCACTGAGTCTGACCACGATCGTCGCCAATGCGGGGCTGTTCCCGGACCGTTTCATCCGCGACGCGTCGGGCAATCTCGTATCGATCGACACCCGCTGGATCAACGCGGGTGAAACGATCACCAAGGGCATCGAAGTTGGCGCACGTGCCTCCGGAAATCTCTGGAAAGGCAAGTTCACAGCGTCCATCGACGGCACCTACCTGATCGAGCGCAAGTCGCGCATCCTGGCGTCCACCGGTTTCGGCCCCAACGAAGTCGGTACCTTCAGCCGCCTGGCTGACGTACCGGTGCGCTGGAAGCACGCCGCTTCGTTCAACTATGTGCAGGGCCCGTGGAGTAGCACACTGACGCAGATCTACTCGGGCGGCTATAAGGATGCCGTGCTGCCGGGCGTCGCCAATGGCACGGTGGTGCCTCCGAACTGGAGCCCGAATGTCAAGGCATGGATCACCTACAACCTGATGCTTACCTACACCGGCATCAAGAATCTGGCGATCACTGGCGGCATCAAAAACCTGCTCAACACCGATCCGCCGTTCAGCGCTGCATACGATTCGAACACGGGTGCTGGTAGTTCGTGGGAGCCACGTATCGCCGATCCGCGCGGTCGCTCTTACGTGCTGGGCGCTACCTACTCCTTCAAGTAAGTCTTTGCCTTCCACCGAAACGGGCGCGGCCATCGCGCCCGTTTTCTTTTGCACCAGGGCGTGTTAACACTCCCCGGCCCTTCCCGATGACCGCAGAATCGCCTTCGATCAACCGCCAGCGCCGACGCTTCGGCATCGGACTGGGCGTTGGTCTGGGCGCGGCGACCGCCGTCAGTTCCGCCGCACGCGCTGCAACTGCACGGGTCGCCGCAAATACGTTGCCGTCGCTGGTAAAGCCTCGCGCGCTACGCACTGGCGATCTGGTCGCGCTAGTGGCGCCCGGAGGTGTGGTCGATGACGCCCTGATCGAGAAAGGCGTGCGCAACCTCGAGTCCATCGGACTGCGCGTGTTGCTGGCGCCCCACTTGCGCGCCCGCCACGGCAATTTTGCCGGCACGGTGCGGGAAAGACTGGCCGACCTGCACGCATTGCTGGAGCATCGCGAGGTGACCGCACTCTGGGCGCTGCGTGGCGGTTCCGGCTGCGCATCGTTGCTGCCACATCTTCGCTACGACCTGATTCGCCGACAACGCAAGATCATCATCGGTTATTCAGACATCACTGCGTTGACGGCAGCCGTCGTGCGGCACGCCGGTCTGGTCTGCTTTCATGGCCCGGTCGCATCGTCCACATTTTCGGAGTTCTCGGTCGCGCACCTGCGGGCGCTGCTGTTCGATGCCGCTCCGCAACACGTGATGTCACTCGCGCCGGAGAATGTGGCACAAGGTGAACGCAACGCGGAGTTTCGTGCCCGTGTGCTGCGAGGCGGCACCCTGCACGGGCGACTGGCTGGGGGTAACCTGTCGGTCGTCGCTGCTCTTGCCGGCACGCCCTACGCGCCAGTGCTCAACGGGGCGCTACTGTTTCTCGAGGAGATCGGCGAAGCCCCCTACCGCATCGACCGCATGTTGACGCAATTGCGCCAAGGTGGTGCGCTGGAGCATGCCGGCGGAATCATGCTCGGCGTGTTCCGCAATTGCTCACCACGCGACGGCGAGGCATCGCTGTCGCTGGCGGAAACCATTGACGAACATGTCGGCATGGTGGACGCGGCGGCGGTGTACGGCTACTCGTTCGGTCACATTGCACACCAATACACCCTGCCTGTCGGTGCGCTCGCAACAGTCAATCCGCAGGCAGCTACTGTCACCGTCCTGGAAGCAGCCACGTCTCGCGACTGATCACGAGGCCCCACTACTGGCGCAATATCGCCCGACGGTACAGTGCGTCCAGTATTAGTTCTTCGTGTCGCGCAAAGGCGGAATACTTGCCGCGATAAGTGGTCGGATCAAAGCCGGGACCACCAATCAGATAGACAAGACCATTGCCGGACCCGGCATCAAACACAAACGCCGCCGTCAACCCCCAGGCATCCCCCAGATGCCCCACAGCGCGAAATCCACCGTCAGCGACCAGACGGTCACCGCGGTTGTCCCCCGAAACGTCGAGGAAGTGCTGGTTGCCCAACCCCCAGGCATGAAACAGTGCGCGCTGCGAGCCGAAGTCTGATCGGCCATTACTGCCTGTCGCCTCAGCTCGCCAGGATTGCCTCAGCATCTGCGCGACACTGTCCTCGCGCAGGAAAACTGCGCCGTCAAGGCGGCCCCGTGCCAGCAGCATGTGCATCACGCGGCCGAGACCCGCTGCCGACAACCGGCAATTGCCTTGCGGACCAAACAGGGTGCCGTTGCTGCCCGGGACATAGTCCGCAGCAGCACGGGCAACCGGTCGCTCTTTGACATAGTCATCGACCTGAGCAATCCAGGGGCCGGAAGGGTTCCAGATCTCCCGCCCAGCAACCGTTGAGCGCTTGCGATACAGCGTCGCCACGTTCTGCAGATCAGCTTCGCTGAGATCGAACGGATGAAAGCCACCGCTCAACCCGAGTGGATCCAGTACCAGACGTTTCATCAGGCGGTCGAATCGTTCGCCAGCCGCGCGCTCCATGATGCTGCCGATCACGCCCCATGCGAGATTGCAGTACTGAAAGTAAGTGCCGGGCGCATGCTGCTTGTCCCACATTGCGCCATCACCATGCAGGCGCCCACCGGGCACCAGCACATCACGAAGATGAACGTTTTGTCCGGCGTCCCAGTAATACCCGGCATCATCGCGTAGCGAGGACGTGTGGTTGAGCAGTGTCCGCAGCGTGATCGGTACGTCAGGAAATGCCGGGTTACGCAGTGAAAACCCCAAAGCAGGACTGACATCGTCATCGAGCCGCAGCTTGCCTGCCTCCACCAGGCGCATCACACCGAGGGTAGTGATCAGCTTCGAGATTGAGGCAACTCGATAAAGCGTCTCGTCATTGGCAAGGCGGCTTTTCGACGGATGGACGGGGTCGATGTAGCGATGGCCAAATTGCCTTTGATAGACGACTTTACCGTTGCCAATTGCCAGCACGGAAAGACTGGCCAGTGGATGTGTCGGTGACGCGGCGATCGCCTGTAACTCGGCGTCGAGTTTCGGCTGCCACGGCTCGCTAGCGGGGGAGGCGGCCAGCAAGCCGGTAGGCGTGGCCCCAAACATCAGCGCAGCAAGGATGGGCAGGAGTCTGGTCGTCACTGTTTGCGAGTCATCAGCCAACATGAGCCAGCCACTACTTGTGCATTGCCTCAGCCCCGGAGGTAGCCGGGCGCGCAGGCTGCGCCACCAGCTTTGCCGCTTGTACGATCAGCGCGTCCACCAGTGCCGCAGTCTCGGCGTCCGGTTCACCGTCGTAGCGCGCGGGGCGGTACTTCATCTGGAAGGCGGCGATCACGTCGCGCGTTGCCCGGTCAAGCTCGCCATGCTGCGGCACCAGGAAGCCGTGTGTCTGCATGCGTTCCTGAAACCACTTCACCTCAGGCAGCTTTTGCTCATACAACGGCCGCTTCTGGGCTACGAGTGCGGCGTCAGGCCAGAGCATCAAACCCGCGTCGGCGAATCGCTTCCATGGGAATTTCGGACCCGGGTCATTCTTGCGCGTCGGTGCGATGTCACTGTGACCCACGACGCGGTCCAGACGAATGGCATGCTCCTTGATGATTTGCCGACAGAGCTCAATGACCAGGTCGATCTGTTCATCGTCGAAATCCTCAAACTCAACGCCATTCGGCCCCTTGCGCGGGCCGCGATTGACGATTTCGATGCCGATGGAGCTGGCATTCAGTGACGATGCTCCCTTCCACGAACTGACGCCGGCGTGGTAAGCGCGGCGGCTCTCGTCCACCAGACGATAGATCTTTGGCGCATTGTCGCCCTGTCGATCACTCACCAGGTAGTGGCTGCTGACGGCCCCTTGAGTCAATATCTTGAGCGAACGCGGAAAATCCTCGGCCGTGAAGTGCAGGACCAGATGCTGCACGCGACTGTCCTGTCCGACCGCTGTATGACTGGTGTCGATCTTGAGGCCCGTCGCACAACCACCAAGCAGTGCAGCGACCACCAGCAACGCCGTGGTCATACGATGTGGGCAAGGTGTCATGTCCTGTTCTCCGTTGATGGGGGCTGCGAGTTCAACGCTGCGATCTGCAGAGCCATGGCTGCGGCAGCACGATGTGATTCAAGGTGGCGAAATGTCAGTTGAGTCTCCACAGCGATATGGCTTCGCATACCAACCTCTATCAGTCGATGCAGTTGCGCGGCGCGCCCCGCAACCACAATGGGTCGCAGACCGTAGCGCGCAAGCATGGCATTGGCCAGGCGCGCCAGCTCGGCACCCGCGTCAATCATTATCGCCGACGCAATTTCATCCGCATCCGGGTCAGTATCGGAACCTGCACAGGCAGCCACGGCAATGGCAAGCATGCCGATGTCGCCACGATCACGTTCCATCAGGAAGCGCGCTGCATTGATCGAAGAGTCGCCGCCAACGATCGGAAACAGCCGACGTGCCAGCGGGGAATCACGCCATGCACCGGGCCGTTCGTCCTCGCGCCGCCACAGGCGTCGCAGTGCTTCACGCGCGATCCAGTAGCCACCGCCAGCATCGTCGAGCGCAACGCCGCGCCCGCCAGCACGATGCAGAACGCCCTGAGCATCAATGAACGCCGCGATGGAGCCAGTACCGGCGTAAACCAGATAGCCTTCGCCCGGTGCGAACGCGGCGCGATAGGCAATCTCAACATCACTGACCACCCGAACGCCGGCTTCGGGCGCAGCGAACGCGGTGACCAGCATCGCCACCATGTCTGCACTGCCGCTACCGACGCCGGTCACGCCCGCCACCAGCCCGAGGATTCGCCGTCCTGGTGCCTGCTCGGTGACCATCTGCGAAATTCGGGAAAGACGCGCGCGCACCTCGGCACGACCCGCATCGGTGTGCATACGAGCACCGCTGAAGCCAGCCTCTACGCCACTGGCGAGGGTGCCTGAGGCATCAAGCAGCATCCAGCGCGCGCCAGTACCGCCCACGTCGAGACCGAGAGCGCACGGGAGTCCGGCTGGATTCGCGGTCATTGCGTGTCTCGACCAGGAAGTCCAGCCGCTGGCACCGATTGCACGGTCTCCGCACCCTCCAGACCATACCGATCAACCAGTCGAGCGACAACAAGGTTGAGCTTTTCGCCGTCACGGGAAATGGGAATCGATGCGCCGTCGCGGCCAACCGCTGTCACCTGCAACTGCCAGACATTGCCATAGCGCAGCCAGAGTGCAGCCAGATTGCTCGCCACCGCAGCGTCGCTGTCAGGCGCGTTTACGACAACCCGGCATAGGTCTGAACCGTCACTAGCTGGTGCCACCGACGGACAAGTGAGTTCGACCCGCGGCGCAAGTAGCCACCCGCTGCCAGCAGGCCGTACCCAGGGAGTGGACGGCACCAGAGCGGCGCCAACATAGGTCGTCTTCGCCAGCACGTCAGCGATACCCTTCCGGTTCTGTACCAGTGCCGCCGCGCTGAAATGAACATGGCCCGACGCCCCGCCTGAGCTGCGCTGCAACGCGATTTGCTGGCGGATCTCTTCCGGTTGCCAGGACTTTTCGCTGTCGTCGATCCGGCTGGTGAAGAGCCCTGGCCAGAGATGGCGCCCGCGCCAGTTCTCGCTGCTCCAGTACGTGAGCAGTACCGCGAACGCCTGCGCTTCGCGGTCAATCGGCCAGTAAAGCTGCGGTGCCAGATAGTCGAGCCAGCCAGCACGCAGCCAATGCTCCACGTCGGCATAGAGCTTGTCGTACTGGCTGAAGCCTGCGATGCCCGCGGGCCGTCGGTCCGGGCGCCCGATACCGAACGGGCTAACGCCCACCTTGACCCATGGCTTGATGGCGTGAACGGTGCTGTAGATATCCCGGACAAGACGATCGACGTTGTTGCGCCGCCAGTCAGCGCGGTCGCGCCACGCGAACAGGCCTGCATGCTGCCGGTAGCGCGTCCACGATGGCTGATCGGGGAAAGGCAGTTCATCCCCGGCCCGATCACCCGTTTCCTTGATCGGGTAAGGATAGAAGTAGTCGTCGATGTGTACACCATCGACGTCATAGCGCCGCACCACGTCAGCGATCACCGCAAGCGTGCGGGCAGCAGCCTGTTCTTCGCCGGGGTCCATCCAGAGCATGTCGCCATAAGTCTTCACGATCTGCGGATGGGTATTGGCAACATGTTGCGCTGCCAGTGGTGATTTCGCGCTGGCATGGCGCGCTCGATAGGGATTGAACCACGCGTGCAGTTCAATGCCGCTCGCATGAGCGGCTTTCACCCATTCTGCGAGTGGGTCACAACCATCGCCGGGCGCCACGCCCTGACGACCCGAAAGGTACTCGGACCACGGCTCAAACTGCGATGGATAGATGGCATCCGCTGCCGGGCGGACTTGCAGGATCACGGCATTCAGTTTCAATTGCCGCGCCGTTGTGAGGATGCGCTGCATTTCTTCACGCAATACCGCCACTGGCAAGCCTGGTTTGCTTGGCCAATCGATGTTGGCGACCGTCGCGACCCACATGGCGCGGAATTCCCGCGGCGCAGGCGGAGCAACGTATTCCGGAGCCGGTGGTATCAGCGCACAACCCGACAGTGCGAACAGCGCGATCCCGGCGAGGAGTACACGCAGCATCGTCAAACCTTGAGGATGACTTGCTTGCGCCAGAGCAGCCATGCGACCACGAACATGCACGCGACAAACAACCCGGCATAGAGCAGCGATGCGTTGACTGGAGACAGTGGCAAACGGCTCAGCTCGCCGAACATCCACGTCTTGATCGTGACCGATTGCCCAGCGTCGCTCGTGACTTTGAGCGTGCCGATCAAACGCCCGATCAACCCGGACATGGCAAAGATCGCCAGTGCATTCACGCCAAACATTACGAAAGGCAACAGCAAAGTACGCACATGATGACGAAGACGCTCATTGCCGGAACCGTCGGCGAACCAGTAGCAGGCGGCCAGAGCGGTCGCCGAATAGCCGCTCATGAATACCGCATACGAGGGCGTCCACAGCGATTTGTTGATAGGCATGAAGAAGCGGTCCAGCAGGACGCCGAGCCCGACCGCCAACAAGCCGGCAGCAGCCAGCAACAGCGTGCGGCCGCCATCCATCCGTCTGGTCAGCAAAAAACGTCCGGCGAGCGCGCCGAGCAACAGCGTTGCCGCCGCCGGCAGAGTACTAAGCAGGCCTTCCGGATCCCAGGTCTTCGCCTGCGCCCACAGGTGCCCGGACATCAACCTGCGATCAACAAAGGCCCCCGTATCGCGCCCGGCTTCGAGCGAGCCCTGGCTGACCGCACCGTCGGGGCCAGCCACCGGCACCCACAGCATCAATACCGAGTAGGTCACCATCAGTGCCAGCGTCCAGCCAACCAGCCCACGCCAGCGCGACCAGAGCACCAGTGGCGCAGCAATGATTATGCAAACCCCGATCCGCTGCAGCACACCTGGCCAGCGCAACGTAGCGAGATCGAACGCCGGCACGAGATTGATCGCAAGGCCAATCGCCACGATGATCAGTCCGCGCCGCCAGAGCGCAAGCAGCACCGCAGTGGGCGACCGATGTGATGCCAGCGATCTGTGGGTAGAAATCACCATTGAAACGCCAGCGATGAACAAAAAGGCAGGAAATATGGTGTCCGTGAAGGTCCAGCCGTGCCACGCAGCATGGCGCAGTGGCGCATAAATGTGTGACCAGTCGCCGGGATTGTTGACCAGCACCATCGCCGCGACGGTCAGCCCGCGCAGGGCGTCAAGCGAGTACAGTCGTCCGCCGTCGCTGGCTGGTATAGCGCTGGCTAACGCGGGCGATTCGAAAGTGGATGTCACTCGCGCCTCAACGCCGTGCGCACGTCGCCATCGCTGCTGTTGATCCGTTGCAATGCGGTATCAGCATCAACCCCCAGCAGGATCATGACAATCGCCACTTTCACCCGGTAGCGGCAGGCCTTCAGCGCCGTCTCACAGGCAGCCTCGTCTGCCCCGGTCGCCAGTGCAGTCAGGCGGATGGCCCGCGCCAGCAGCTTGGCGTTGGTCGGCACCAGATCCACCATCAGATTGCCGTACACCTTGTGCAGACGCACCATCAAGGCCGTCGAAAAAGCGTTCAGCGCAATCTTTTGCGAGGTTCCGGCCTTGAGACGGGTGCTACCGGAGATCGCCTCCGGGCCGGTATCGAGCGTGACGCCGATATCCGCCTGCGCGCACACCGGTGACTCCGGGTTGTTGGCCATACCGATCGTCAGCGTCCCCGCTGCACGCGCCGCCCGCATCGCGCCCAGCACATACGGCGTGCTGCCCGATGCCGCGAGCAACAGCGCCACGTCATTGCGGTTGGGTAGCAGTCGTTCAATGTCGGCCGCCCCTTGCCCGTCGTTGTCTTCGGCGCCCTCCACCGCGCGGTACACGGCGCCCTGTCCGCCTGCAAGCAACGCGATGGACCGCTCCGACGGCCACGAGAAAGTGGGGTAAAGCTCAACACTGTCTAGCAGCCCCAGTCGGCCAGATGTACCAGCGCCAACATAAATCAGGCGTCCGCCGGCGCGAATTCTCGGCACGGCAGCCTCAACCGCACGGGCGATTGCGCCCTGAGCCTGCTTCACAGCGACTGCGGCGCGGGCCTGATCATCGATCAACGCGGCAACCAGCTCGTCCACCGGATAGGTATCGAGGTCGGTGTGATCCAGACTGGGCCGCTCGGTTGACAGCAGCTTCCTGGCCTTGCCCGGTACAGACTTCATTGGGTGCGCGTCACCTTGCTCAAATGTTTCGGGTGATCCGGATCGAGGCCGCGAGCGCGCGCCAGGGCCTCCACCATCGGATAGAAGCTCTGGATCATCGACACCGTGTCGAGTACTTCATGTGCCGCGGTTACCGTCGGCAGCAGTGGCAACTTTGGCGTCTCCGCATCGCCGGCGACAACACATTGAACTTCGGCGCCGCGATCGTGCAGCTCGCTGGCAAGCTCATGCAAGCCGCGCTGCTCGACTCCCCGTGGCGCCAGCACCAGCACCGGATAGCCGGCGTTAACCAGTGCCATCGGGCCGTGCCGCACTTCAGCCGAGGAGAACGCCTCGGCCTGAATGCCGCACACCTCCTTGAATTTGAGCGCCATCTCGCCGGCGATGGAAAGGCCTGCGCCTCGCCCGATCACGTAGAGCCGGTCAACGTTGCGTAGCGATGCAACTGCCGCCGACCAGTCGACCAGCAACGCGGCACGCAAAGTCTGCGGCAACGTCAGCATGGCTTGCTGCAGCACGTCGTCGCCCATCCACCCGGCGTGAAGACGCAGCCCGGCCACCAGTTGCGCGATGAAGCTTTTCGTCGCGGCAACGCTGCGCTCAGCACCGGCACAGAGATCAACGACATTCGACACCGCCAGCGCGAGCGGTGACGCCGGGTCGTTGACCATCGCAGCCGTTACTGCACCACTGGCGCCGAGCGCAGTCATGGTCTGCACCAGATCCGGGCTCTGGCCTGACTGCGAAAAGGCGACAGCCGCGAGGCGATCACCACGCAACGGCGCGTGATGCAAAGTCACGATAGATGGCGGCAGTGAACTGGTCAGCAACCCACCACGCGCCAGCATCAGGTAAGCAAAATGGCTCGCGGCGTGATCCGAACTGCCACGCGCCACCGTCACACAAGCAGCAACACCCGCACCCGCCAGGCGCTGCGCCAGTGCATCGATGGTCGGCCCCGACTGCGTCAGCAGGCGGGCAACCACGTCCGGCGCTGACTGTGCTTCAGCCAGCATCAGCGATGTTGCCGAGGCTGGCTGCCTGTGATCAATCCCGGCCATGCACGCTCAAACCTTCGGCAATGACATCGCATAGCTGCAAATCGCGGTCGAACACGACCATATCGGCAAATGCACCGGCGACCAGCCTGCCTCGTTGCGTGGCGCCGATGTAGTCAGCCGCGAGCGTGGACGTCCGCAGCGATGCTTCCGCCAGTGACAGACCCAATGCGTTGATCAGATTGCGCAAGGCATCGTCCATCGTCAGCGTGGAGCCCGCCAGCGTGCCATCGGCAAGACGCACGCCCCCCATACAGCGGGTGACCAGCTGGCGGCCAAGCCGGTATTCACCATCAGGCATGCCGGCAGCCGCAGTGGAATCGGTGACGCAATACAGCCCCGCGATTGAACGCAGCGCCACGCGGATGGCTCCGGGATGCACGTGCAGCAGATCGGGAATCACCTCGGCGTGGCCGGCGTGCGCCAGTGCCGCGCCCACCATACCGGGTTGCCGGTGATGCAGCCCGCTCATGGCGTTGTAGAGATGGGTAAAGCCAGTCGCACCGGCATCCAGCGCGGCTTTGGCAGCCTCGTAGCTGGCACCGGAATGGCCAAGCTGGACGCGGAAACCGGCCTGAACGAGCGCCGCAATGCTCGAATCCTCACCACCCGCCGCAGCCTCCGGCGCTACCGTGATCAGTGTGATCGGCGCTACCGCATGCAGCGCCTGCACCTCTGCCAACGATATCGGCCGCGTGAAATCGGGCTGCGCACCGAGCTTGCTGGCACCAATGAAGGGACCTTCAAGATGCACGCCGTGAATGTGGGCCGCAGCGGTTGCGCCATTCGTGGAAATACGTGCGGCGGCAACGCCAGCAAAGGCAACGCGCAAGTCATCGGCAGGTGCTGTCATTGTCGTCGCCAGCATGCTCGTAGTGCCATGCTGTACGTGGACTTGTGCAACCTTCAGTGCCGCATCGTCGCCATCCATCACGTCGGCCCCACCGCCGCCATGAACATGCAAGTCCACAAAGCCGGGCAACACGACTGGCAACGTGCTGTCGCGAACCCCCACCTCTGCAACCGGTTCGCCCACGACGGAAGCAAGCAGACGCCCGTCGATACCGATCCGCCCACGAATGAATCCGCGCGGGGTCAGGATATGACCATCAAGCGCTTTCATGAACCGTTTTTATCATCGTTGTCGATGCGCAATGATGCCGGTTACACATCATTTCGGACTTTTGCCGCACACACGCCGGTTCGCCCTCTGACACAATCCGGTGACAGTGCCGCCCGGCAGGCAACGCCTGCGCAAAGAGGCTGCGCGTTCCCAGCTCACTCTTGACCGTATGACGCTCACCTATCTCTGGACCGGATTCTTCCTCGTTGGCTTCGCTGCCGCATTGGTGCAGTGGCTCGCATTTGGCGACGCCACCGTATTCAAGCGGATGGTCGATGGCACCTTCGAGTCCGCGAAGGTAGGCGTGATGGACATTGCACTGCCGCTGGCAGGTGTGATGACACTCTGGCTCGGCATCCTCAACGTGGGTGAGAAAGCTGGCGCGATCGCCTTCGTGTCGAAGCTGATTGCGCCGTTCTTCTCCCGCATCTTTCCGCAAGTGCCGAAGGATCATCCCGCTACCGGGCACATGGTGATGAACTTTTCGGCGAATTTTCTTGGCCTCGACAACGCCGCCACGCCGTTCGGTCTGAAAGCGATGGAATCGCTGCAAAGCATCAATCCGAAGCCGGATGAAGCGAGCGATGCCCAGATCATGTTCATGGTGCTGCACGCATCCGGGCTCACGCTGATTCCGCTCTCCATCATGGCGCAGCGAGCCGTGCTGGGTGCACGCGACCCCGCGGACATCTTCATCCCGTGCATGATCGCCACCTTTGTCGCCACTGTTGTCGGTCTGGTAGCCGTCGCGATCCGTCAACGCATCAACCTGTTTGACCGCGTGATCGTCGCGTGGCTCGGTGGCCTCACGGCGCTGATTGCCGGGATGGTCTGGTATCTGAGCCAGTACCTGAGCAAAGAGCAGATTACACAAGTATCGCAACTGGTCAGTAACCTGCTGCTGCTGTCGATCATCGTGGCTTTCCTGATCGGCGGACTGCGACGCAAGATCAACGTCTATGAGGCGTTCATCGAGGGTGCGAAGGGCGGCATTCAGACCTCGCTGACCATCATCCCCTATCTGGTCGGCATGCTGGTCGCGATCAGCGTGCTGCGCCATTCCGGCGTGCTGGAATTCATCGTCAGGGGCTTCACCTGGTTCTTTACGGCGCTCGGCCTCAACACCGACTTCACACCGGCACTACCGACAGCGCTGATGAAGCCGGTCAGCGGCAGCGGCGCCCGCGCAATGATGATCGACGCCATGAAAACCTACGGCGTTGACTCGTTCGTCGGTCGCCTCGCCTGCATCTTCCAGGGCTCGGCGGACACCACGTTCTACATCGTTGCGCTTTACTTCGGCTCGGTGAAGATCGCGAAAATCCGCTACGCCATCGGCTACGGCCTGCTCGCCGAGTTTTCCGGTGTGGTGGCGGCAGTTGCCATCGCTTACCTGTTCTTTCACTGATTGCTGCGGATGCTGCGAAGCCGCTGTCACCTCAGAAAGACTTCCACCATAGTCGTGTTGCTCGCGGCCTGCGCTGCTGCGCCACAGGCCGTTGCGATGGAAGTCATTCGCCTGGGCGACACACTGGTTCTCTCCGGCGAGATCGTGCGGCGTGACCTCGACGCCGTGCAGGCCGAGTTCGACAGGACGCCCATGATCACCCATGTCGTGCTGCGCAACTCGATGGGCGGCAACAGCTGGACGGGTTATCGGCTCGGTGAGCTGTTCCGCGAAAAAGGCATCACCACCGTGGTGTCTGGCCACTGCGTATCAGCGTGCTCGCGCCTTTTCCTGGGCGGCCGGCAGCGGCTGTTTTCCGACGATTTTCCAGCCAGTCTTACCTACGTGGGCTTTCACGGTCACTACGACTTTGGCAAGCTGAACAACGCGGCAGTGGAGAAAAACGACCTGCTGCAATGGACGTTGAAGTACACCGATGGCAAGGCCGACCCGGCATTGGTGAAGCGCTGGATCGGCATTGAGCGCCGCGCCGGCGATGTGCGCTTTTATCCGCCTGCGGTTGCTTCGCGTTTCGGGCAGGCGACCGTGCTTTGCCTTGGCACCGAGTCGGCCCGGCCGCAGCAGTGCGAGAAGATCGCCACCAGCGCGCTGGCGCAAGGGGTTGTGACGTCGCAGGTGATCTGGTCGAGCCCGGACATTGGAAACCTGCCCTACGGCTGGCGCCGCGAGAAGTTCCCGACCACCGCGTATGCCACGCTGGAGCAGGCCGACCGGCTGCCTGTGCGCAACACGCTCGCAAAGCGCGATTTCGGGCAGTTTCGCCTGGCGGCGCTGCCCCGCGCCTTCGCCGTCTCGGCCAACGGTGCGCATTGGGCCTGGAGCGCCAACGATCCAAACTCGATTGATGTCGCGCTGGCCCGCTGCAAGGCCAGGGGTGGTGGCCAGACCACGGGCACCCGATGCGTGCTGTACGCCGTCGACGAGCGCGTTGTGTACACGGGCGCAACCGCGCACTGAGCGCCATGCCGAAGTCGCATGATCGCCGAGGCGTATTCGGCGCGGGTGGCCGGGCCTCCTAAAATCGAGGCATGAAAAAAACTCGCGTCCTCGTCCTTGCCGGCGGTCAATCCGGTGAACATGAAGTGTCCATCAACAGTGCGCGCAGCGTACTGTCCGCTCTCCCGAAGGATCGCTTTGATGTGACCAGCGTGGTGATCTCCCGTGAGGGCCGCTGGCTGCCGGCGCCCGACTCAGCGCGAGCGCTGGAGCGCGGCAGCGCGCCCAGCGGCGGCGAGCTGGTGCTGCATCAGGCCAGCGCGGCCGAGGGCTACGACGTTGTGTTCCCGATCCTGCACGGCCCCAACGGAGAGGACGGCACGGTGCAGGGCATGCTCAAGCTCGCTGGCATTCCGTGCGTGGGCTCTGGCGTGCTGGGCAGCGCAGTCTGTATGGACAAGGTGATGGCGAAGGCGGTGCTCGCCTCACACGGCATCCCGCAGGTGGCGTATCAGCTCGTCACGCGTGCCGAGTTCGCCAGTACGCCGGAGGACGCCATCGCGCGCATTTTGTCGCTTGGCTTCCCGGTGTTCGTCAAGCCGGCGAATCTGGGCTCCAGCGTTGGCATCTCGAAGGCGAAGAACGAGACCGAGCTGCGCACCGCATTGAGACTGGCGTTCGAACTGGATCGTCGCGTGATCGTGGAAGCGGCCACCTCCGAGAAGCCTCGTGAAATCGAAGTCGGGATCCTTGGCAACGACGACCCGAAGGCGAGTCCGGTGGGTGAGCTGACCTTCGACAGCGAGTTCTATGACTACGAAACGAAATACACGGCCGGCAAGGCTGAAATGCACATTCCGGCGAAGATTCCGGAGGCAATCTCGGATCGCGCCCGCGCACTCGCGCTCGAGGCCTTCCGCGCGCTCGACTGCGCTGGCCTCGCGCGGGTGGACTTCTTCTACCTCGACAGTACGGGTGAACTTTTCCTCAACGAGGTGAACACCATGCCCGGTTTTACCAAGACCTCGATGTACCCCGAGCTCTGGCGCGCCGGCGGTGTGAAATACGGCGACCTCGTCTCAAGACTGGTTGAGTTGGCGCTGGAGCGGCGCTAGGACGGCGCAAGAATCCCGCGTCCGAGCGACGTCGGGAACCAGGCCCACGAAGCCCTGAGGAAGTTGAAACTGGCGTTCACGCGCCTGGCGTGAAAGCGAGTCTGCCGCCTACTTCTTCGCGTTGTACTCCTGCACCGTCGTCCACGCGACTGACTGCAGGAATTTCGCCGTCGCCACATCGAGCCCGGCGGTGTAGCTGTTGCCTTCCGGGTTGGTTTTGTAAAGCGAAGCGAGCACTGTGCAGGCGGCGAGATAGGTGCCCGCGAGACTCGGGTGCCGCTTGTCTGCGACGTAGAGGTTCAGATCGGGCCGCGCCTTGACGGACGCCGCAAACGCGAGGCCTGCGGGCACCACGAGCGCGTTGTGCAGGCGCCCGGCCTTGGTGTACTCCGCGGCGAGCTGTTCCGTCATCTCCGGTTTGTCCTGATAGGCCCAGGACATGAAGAACGCCGGGCGTGCCCCATTCTTGCGGGCAATTTCGCTGTTCTTCTGCGCATAGTCATAAAAGAACTTCTGCAACTGCGGGTGGATCGGGCACTGGCTGCAATCCATCATCAACACCACGTCGAACGGCTTGGTGAAGGTGTTGAAGACGACATTGTTGTTGCGGTCGAACGAATAGGAACCCACGCCGCCCGGCTTGAAGTGCGATTCGAGATCGTGCCAGTTGATGCCGGAGCCGCTGATGGTTGCGGACACCGCACGATGGCCGGACTTGTCGCCGGTCGTCGCGCCCTGAATCAACTGCCCGACATGGCCGTGCATGCTGTTGTTGTAGTAGAAGAAGCTGTTGCCGACCCAGAGTACGGCCTTGGTCTGCTCCGGCCCGCTCGCGGTGGCGCCAGTGGGCGTAACGGACTGGGTCGAAGCGCAGGCGCCGAGCAGAAGCGCGGCGCCGGCAAGCAGCAACGCGCTGAAAGTTCTGAAGCTGATGGTCGTGATGGCTTGCATGGTTTGCTCCCCTGCCAGATGTCAATGCAAGGGTTTTAGAGCATCGCAGCGCAACTTGGCCGATTTTGTTCCGGCAGCGGCGTCGAATCTGCGCAACTAGCCTAGCCCGAGTGCCATCCAGACCCGCCTTGCCAGCGGATAGAGCACCCGGTGCGCGACCGCCGAAATGACCGCAGTCACAGACGCGACCAGCGCCGGAAGGATGGCGCCGAAAGTGAACGTCATGCCAAGCACGAAACCCAGCACGCACTCGGCACGATAGACACGAAACACCAGTGCCAGCAGCAGCATGCCGAAGAACAAAATGGAGGTCACATCCTGGTAGCCCAGCGAGAACGTCGCAGCAAGCGACGCACCGAACAGCAGTTCCGCGAAAAATCCGACGAACACGCCGCGTGCCAGTCCTGCGGCTTCAGCCTGGCCACCCGGCGCGTTGATCGTTGCTGCAGCAGCAGTCGCTATGGATCGTCGCAAGGCGATGCCGCCCAGAAACCAGCTGATTGCGGGCAACAGCAGCAGTCCCCATCCATTGGAGACCGCGGGCATATCGGCGCGATTGAGGAAGTGATGGCTGGCGATACCGCCGTGAAAGTGCTCCCACGCAAGGTGGCCGATCTCGGCCAGAAGGACTGCCACGGTAAGGTAGATGCGAATTCGCTTCGCCTGCTGTTCGTTCATTCGGACTGACCTCGCATGCTTGTGCACCAATGGTCGTCACGAGTCGCCGACCGCCGCGACGGATTGTGTCGCACCACCACCAGGTTGCAGGCACTGACGCGACCAGTCGCAGAAACGCGGAGGCCGGTAGCGGGTAGGACAGCGGCTAGCATCGCTTCATCACCATTCAGAACGCGAAATATGCAGCCTCAAGCCATAAATGAAGCCGCCGAACTGATCGCCGCACATTTCGCCAGCGGCTCGCGCCGGGACGAATTGCCGGCCGCATGCCGTCCGGCCTCACGCGCCGAGGGCTATGCAGTACAGGCTGAAGTCGTGCGCCAGCTCGGGCAACGGCCTGTCGGCTGGAAGATCGCGGCGACCAGTATGGCCGGGCAGAAGCACATCAACGTCGACGGTCCACTGGCCGGTCGCCTGCTGGTCAATCGCATATTTGCGGCGGGCAGCGAAGCCGCCAATTCAATTGACCTGCGTGGCAATCTGCTGCGGGTTGCCGAGGCCGAGTTCGCGTTTCGCATGGCTCGCACGTTGCCCCCGCAAGCAAACGGGCAGCAGTATGTCGTGGACGAGGTCATGGCGGCCGTTGACAGCCTGCATCTCGCGATCGAGGTGCCAGACACCCGGTTCAACGACTTCGTCAAAGTCGGTGCGCCAACACTGATTGCCGACCTCGCCTGCGCATCCTGGTGGGTCGTCGGCAGCGCCGTGACCATTGATTGGCGCAGCATCGACCTCGCGGCGCACCGCGTGACCGCCAGCAACGCCGGACGGACCGTTGCCGAAGGCATCGGCGCCAACGTGTTCGGCGATCCGCGCATCGCCCTTACCTGGCTGGCCAATGAGCTTTGCACCTATGGCAATGGCTTGCAGGCCGGTGACTTCATCACTACCGGCACCTGCGTGGTGCCGGTGCCCTGCGCGCCCGGTGACGCACTGACGATGGACTTCGGGGCGCTAGGCACAATTGCCGTCACGTTCCCATGAAGACGCTGGTGGCGTCTACTTTCTTGTCGCGGCAGCGTCTTCGCGGTTCTTTGCTGCGTCGTCACGCATTTTCTTCAACTGCGCCAGCCAGTCAGTCCAGTCCATCGGTCCGGTCTCGAATCGCTTGCGCAGATTGATGAGTACGTTGCCCCACGCACGGTCGAAATACGCATAGGCCTTGTCCCACTCGCCGCCATCGCCCCAGCCCGTGTGATGAATCGACACCCGGGTGGACTTGTCATCGACCGGGGTCAGCCGCACGACGACAAAGGTCCGCTGCTGACGTGCCTCCGGCAGGCTGGGCGGAGCGTTCCAGTCGAACGAGAGCATCTTCCTCGGTTGCAACGCCAGAAAGCGCATATCGTCGGCGCCCTTCATGCCTGGTTCGGCGAGCGGGTTGATGTGGATCTGAAAGGCGCCGCCAACGCGCGGGTCAACGACCGCGTCGGGAGCAAAGAAGCTGATGATCCCCTCGCGCGTTGTCCACGCCATCCACGCTGCATCGACGTTGGCGGGCACCACAATCTCCTTGTCGATGGCGCGCTCAGTGGCGCTGGCGGATGGCAGCAAGGCGATTTGCAGCAACGCCACGAGGGCGACACAAATCAGATATAAAAATTTTTGCATCCAGTTCTCCGTTGTTGCGCCGCCCGGATCGACCGCGCATGGCCGGCGCGAAGCGTAGCGCATTCGCGTGCATGCGGAAATGTCGGCGTCGCGCGCGGTCTCAATCCGACATCACCACCCGATTGCGCCCTGCTGCCTTGGCCGCATACAGCCGGCGATCAGCGGCGGCCAACAAGGCATCGGCGCAATCGCCTGCGTTCGTTTGACTGGAAGCCCCGACGAGCGCTTCGGCGCTGCAGGCGATTCCTGCGCTTACGGTCACCACCAGGCGCTCGGCAATCTGCGGCCACGGCACGCGATCGAGGTCCTTCTGCACTTTGACGGCGACCGCCCGTGCCTGTTCCACCGATGCGGCTACCAGCAACAGCGCGAACTCTTCACCGCCAATACGGGCCGCCAGATCGTCGGTGCGGCGTTCGCTGCGAAGAATGGCGGCGAAGCGCTTCAGCACGGCGTCCCCGATGGCATGGCCATGCGTGTCGTTGATCTGCTTGAAGTGATCGAGATCGAACAGCACCACGGCAAACGGATGGCCCGTTTTCGCAGTCTCTGCAAGCGCTGCCAGCTTGCGGTCAAACGCCCGACGGTTGGCCAGTGCCGTGAGCCCGTCTTCACTGGCCAGTCGTGTCCACTGTTCCGCCAGCCGGTTCACTTCGTCGCGCCGTTCCTGCCGCCCCGCAGCGGAATGCGCCGCATCATCACGCAGGCGACGTTCTGCAGCCCGCGTCTGCTTCAGTGCATCGAGCGCGGCGGCGGTGTCGCCGACTGACTCGTAGGCGGCAGCCAGCTCCTCCCACGCACCGGCGAGATCGCGTGGATTGCCCTCCTTCAGCTTGTCGATGGCACTGCGAAACGCCGCAATCGCCTCCTGCGGACGACCGAGCGCCTGATAAGCGGCGCCCAGATGGCTTTCCGACACCGCGCCGTGGCCGCGCAGACCGAGGCGGTATTCCTCATCGCGCGCCCTCGCGAGGATTTGCAGGGCCAGTTCGTTATCTCCGGCAAGGCGGGCGGCAATGCCGGCGTTGCCCAGTGCCATCGCCCGCAGTCGCAGCAGGTTGCGCGCTTCAACGTCCTCGACAAAGGCGAGCCAGTCGGCGAGCAGTCCACGATAGGTGTCGAGCTTTTCGGTCTCCGGCCGGCGATCGGTGCTGCTCAGCCGGGAGCGGGCGTTGATCAGCGAGTAGCGTGCGTGGAACAGCCGCTCTGGGGTCCGCGCATGCTGCTCGAGTTGCTGCACCACCCGCTCAAGAATCGGGATTGCCTGTTGATGGCGACCGAGGATGGAGTAGGAAATCGCGAGCGTCCGCGATGACCGTGCCAGCAATTCCTGATCCTGATGAGTGGTCGCGATGTCTTCACACTCTGCCGCGAGATCGATGGCGCGGTCGTGCTCCTCCAGCGCCTGCAGTGCAAATGACAGCGCCAGATTGGCCTCGGCAACGAGCAGCGGCCTGCCCATCGGCAGCGCCAATTCGCGTGCAGCCGTTGCTACCCGCAGCGCATCGAGTGGCTGCCCAAGGGTCACCAGCGCGTTGCACTTCATGCACAGCAGGATCGGGCGTTCCTCGTCATCACAGCCTCGCAGCGCCTCTTCCGCATCGCGTAACGCGTCCTGCAACCGCCCAGCCTCAAGCATTACGCCAATGGCGAGGGCACGCGACGTATGCTCCGAGGCCGCAGCGGCGGAGGAAACAGGAGAAGCAACCATGTTGCAAGCGTAGACGAAGCCCGCGTCCTTAGGGGTTGCACAGCGGCGGGCGGCATCGCGTCGCGCTCTTTGGCAGCGGGAATGGTACGCAGTGCACGTAACATCGCGGCATCGATTCAGGAGCAGCATCATGGCGCATTCGACGGCGACTCAATTCTTGCGATCCAGCAGCCTGGCCGCCCTGGCCACCATGGCGCTGGTCGCCGGCTGCATGTCGCTGCGACCACTGGAGCCCGGTGCAAGCACGGCGGACGTGCGCGCTGCATGGGGAGCGCCGACGACGCAAGTGCGGCTGCCCGCCGGGTCTGGTGGCGGCGAGCGCTGGGCGTACAGCAGTGCACCGGAAGGCCGCACGGTGCAAATCCTGAGCTTTGACGGGACTGGCAAGCTGGTCAGCAACGTTCAGGGGCTGACACCGCAGCGGGTTGCCCAGGTGGTCATCGGTCAGACGCAGGACGAAGTGGAAGCACTGATCGGACCATCGTACTGGTCGCTGCGCTATCCGTTCCGGCCCGAGGAACTGGTACACGTTTACCGCTTCATGGACGGCACCTTTCCAACCTGCTTCTATGTTGGCTATGGCAACGACGGCCGCGTCAGCAGCACCGGCAGCCGGGAGGAAGACAAGGGTGTGCGAATCATGCGGCCGTGCTGACTTGAAGCAGCAGCCGTGCTGACGGATCAGCTTTTCAGCAAGAATCGCATTTGCATTGGGCGCGGGTGGATAGATCGATGCAAGTCGACTTTTTACTCAATAGCCCTATTCGCCCTTATTGGATAAGACTTTCCACGTAAAGCTGTATTGCCAGCGATTGCCGCGCTTTGCTGACACTGCCCCAAAAGAAAACGTGTCCACAAATAAAACGGGATGGGTGGCGTAGAAACAACGACTCCACTGGCGAGTCGACCGCCCGGCTCCATCACCAACAAGCTCCAGACAAGCATGCAGAAAGACGAAGTACAAAAGCAAGGCGGCCATTCAACCTCATGGCTCTGGCTAAAGCGGATTTCGATTGTCGTCGGGGTCTTGACCGCCGGAGCGGTCGCACTCGGCCTTCACACCTGGTTCGCCAGGCCGCTGTCGGTCAACTGGTTCTACACACGGGTTTTTGTGCAGTTCGCGCTGGACAACCCGGAGTTCCTCACCGCGCTGCGCATTTTCGAGCCGCTCGGAATCCGTGGTCACAACGCAAAGCTGGCTGACGCCTCGCAAGCCCACGAGGACCAGACTTTCGCCTGGTTGCGTGATACCCAGGCGACGTTGCGCCGCTATGACCACAGCGCCTTCACCGGGCAGGACCGGCTCTCCTACGACATCTTTGCCTACTACGTTGACGACAGGGTGCGCGCAGAGCGCTGGCGCCATCACGGGTGGCCGGTCAACCAGATGGTCGGGGTACACACTTCGCTGCCCAACCTGATGACGCAGCAGCAGCAGATCAACGACGCCACCGACGCCGAGCACTACATTGCACGGCTCAATGAATTCCCGCGCCGCTTTGCCGAAGTCATCGCCGACCTGAAAATTCGCGAGTCCAAGGGCATCCTGCCGCCGAAGTTCGCCGTCGCCAAGGCACTGGACCAGATCCGCGATTTCACCGCCGCTGGCGCGAGCAACAATCTACTGGTCTCCAGTTTGCGCGACAAGCTCGGCAAGTTGCCGGCTGATCGCGTCGATGCGACGCAACGCGCTGCCCTGCTCGCGCGCGCCGAGGCAGCCGTGGCGGCCAATGTGCTGCCTGCATACGCGAGTCTTGCAGCCTACTTTGAAACGCTACGTGGCAAACCGCTCCACAACGATGGCGCGTGGGCGCTGCCAGACGGCGCCGCTTACTACCAGTACCGAATCGAGAGCAACACGACGACCACGATGACGGCGCAGCAGATTCATGCGCTGGGTCTGAAGGAGGTAGCACGCGTCGGCACCGAGATGGACGCGATACTGGCGCAAGCAGGTTATACCCAGGGCACACGTGCCGAGCGCATCGCGACGCTCGCGAAGTCCCCGTCGCAGCGCTATGCCGACAGTGCCGAAGGTCGCGCACAAATTCTCAAGGACTATCAGGCGATCATCGACGAAATCACTGCGGGGCTCGATGGCGGCTTCAAGACCAAACCCCGCGCCCGCGTCGAAGTCAAGCGCATGCCGGAATTCACCGAGGCAGGCACGCCGGGTGCGTACTACAGTTCGCCGCCGATGGATGGTTCTGCACCGGGCACGTTCTACGCCAACCTGCGCGACGTCGCCGAAACACCGCGCTATGCGATGCGCACGCTGGCGTATCACGAAGCGGTGCCCGGCCACCATCTGCAGACGGCCATCGCGCAAGAGCTCACTGGATTGCCGATCTTCCGCTCCCTTCTGCCATTCACCGCCTACGACGAGGGCTGGGCGCTTTACGCGGAGCATCTGGCCTGGGAGATGGGCTACCAGAAGGATCCGCTCAACAATCTCGGTCGCCTGCGCGACGAGATGCTGCGCTGCGTGCGCCTCGTCGTCGATACCGGCCTGCACAGCGAACGCTGGACGCGCGAGCAGGCGATCGCGTACATGATGCGCGAGACCGGCATGGGCGAAGCCGAGACGGTGACCGAAATCGAGCGCTATATCGTCGACCCCGGTCAGGCGCTGGCCTACAAGGTGGGCATGCTGAAGATCCTCGAGCTGCGCGAGCGGGCGCGCAGCGCGCTCGGCAGCCGCTTCGACATCCGTGAATTTCACGATCAGGTGCTGCTCAACGGCGCCCTGCCCCTCGCGGTGCTGGAGCGCGTGGTCGACGACTACATCGCCAATCGGCGCAAAGCCGGCTAGGGCCGGTCATCCGGCAGCGCCAGTGCCCGATCTGCGAGAAAATACGCGCTTAGCCCGGTTGTACCGCTGTATCTGCCCGCCATGAGTTTCCCTGCCCACCACCTCGAACTGCTCTCCCCCGCCCGTGACGCCGATATCGGCCGCGAAGCGGTGCTGCACGGCGCCGACGCGGTGTACATCGGTGGCCCTTCGTTCGGTGCCCGCAACAAGGCGGAAAATACGGTAGCCGACATTGCTGGTCTGGTTGAATTTGCGCATCGCTACGGCGCACGCATCTTCGCCACCGTCAACACCATCCTGCACGACAGTGAGCTGGAGGTCGCACGCAAGCTCATTCACCAGCTCTACGACGCCGGCGTCGATGCCCTGATCGTGCAGGACATGGGCATCCTCGAACTCGACATTCCGCCAATCGCGCTGCATGCCTCGACGCAGTGTGACATCCGCACCGTCGAAAAGGCGAAATTCCTCGGTGAAGTGGGCTTTTCGCAACTGGTGCTGGCGCGTGAACTCACCATCCCGCAGATTCGCGAGATGCGCGCGGCTGTCAACCCGGATGTACCGCTCGAATACTTTATTCACGGCGCGCTGTGCGTAGCGTTCTCGGGCAATTGCTACATCAGCGAGGCGCATACCGGGCGCAGCGCCAATCGTGGTGGCTGCTCGCAGGAGTGCCGCCGGCCCTACACGCTGGAAGACGCACAGGGCCGTGTCGTCGCCTTCGACAAGCATCTGCTGTCGATGAAGGACAACAACCAGAGCGCCAACCTGCGCGCGCTGATCGACGCCGGCATCCGCAGCTTCAAGATCGAGGGCCGCTACAAGGACATGGGCTACGTGAAGAACGTCACCGCCCACTACCGCCAGCTGCTCGACGAGATTCTGGAAGAACGGCCCGAACTTGCACGGGCCTCACATGGTCGCTGCCGCTACACCTTCACGCCTGATCCCGACAAGACCTTCAACCGCCAGAGCACCGACTACTTTGCGACCGGACGCAAGACGGACATCGGCGCCTTCGATGCCCCCATTCACGTCGGGCTGCCGCTCGGCACCGTGACTCGGGTGGCGGCGGAGTGGTTCGAGGTGGACGCACATGACACGCTGGCCAACGGCGACGGCATCACCTGGATGCACAAGCGCGAGGTGAAAGGCGCGCAGGTGAATGTCGCGCGGCAGATGGGCGAAGTCTGGCGAGTCACCCCCAATCAGCCAGTTCGCGAGCTTGAGGCTGCGGGACTGAAACCCGGCGTCGCGCTGAGCCGCAATCGCGATCACGCCTGGGAGCTGGCGTTGACGCGCAAGTCCGCCGAGCGACGCATCGACGTGAGCCTGCGCTTCACCGAGACCGCCGACGGCTTCGCGTTGCAGGTCACCGACGAAACGGGTGCCTGTGGAACGGCGACCGTCACCTTGCCGCATGACCCGGCACAGAGCCCGGACCGCGCCGAGGCAAGTCTGCGCGATAACCTCGCCAAGCTGGGCAACACGATCTTCAGCGCCACCGAAGTGGAAATCGCGTGGTCGCAGCCCTGGTTCGTCCCCGCCTCTGCCGCCAACGCATTGCGGCGAGATGCCGTCGCCGCGCTGGAGGTGGACCGAGCCGCGCGCTTCGTCAAGTGGTCGCGGCGAGCAGCGGCTGAACCGCCGGCGCCTTACCCCGGCGAATCGCTGAGTTACCTTGCCAATGTTTACAACCAGGCGGCGCGCGATTTTTATGCGAAGCACGGCGTCAGCATGATCGACGCAGCGTACGAAGCGCATCAGGAGGCCGGCGAAGTGCCGCTGATGGTGACCAAGCACTGCCTGCGGTTCTCATTCAACCTGTGCCCGAAGCAGGCGAAAGGCGTGCAGGGCGTACAGGGCCAGGTGCGCGCGGAGCCGATGACATTGATCAGTGGTGGCGACCGCCTGACCCTCAAGTTCGACTGCAAGCCCTGCGAGATGCATGTGATGGGCAAGGCCCGTTCGCACATCCTGCGCGCGCCCCCGCCGTCCAGCGTTGCAATCCCGGCATCGCCTTTGAAGTTCTACGCCAAGCGACCGGTCGACACAATCACGTCGTAGCGGATTTGGGCACGCGCCAATCGGACTAGCTTCGGGTATGTCGTCCAGCGGCCATGCGGCAAGCCAGGTCGAACGCATTTTTCATCGCGCCAACGTTGGCAATGCCACGCCCTGCGATGTCGTAGGCGGTGCCGTGGGCAGGGGTGGTCACCGGGATCGGCAGCCCGCCCTGCACAGTGACGCCGCGCTCAAAGCCCATCAGCTTCATCGCGATCTGCCCCTGATCGTGATACATCGTCACGATGCCGTCGTACTGACCATTTTTGGCGCGCACGAAGATCGTATCTGCGGGAAACGGGCCGTCAACCGCACAGCCGCGTGAACGGGCCAGCGCAATGCCGGGCTCAATGACCGTGCTTTCCTCATTGCCATAGTTGCCGTTGTCGCCGTTATGCGGATTAAGCCCGCACACCGCCACCCGTGGCTCCGTCTTGCCAGCGGCAAGCAGCGAATCGGTGATCAGTTTCGCTGCGTCGGCCACGCCTTCCGGGGTCAACAGGCCACTCACGTCCCTGAGCGCCACATGAGAGGTGACGCGG